>TARA_B110000483_G_scaffold153863_1_pt1 | contig 10898 bp, 7 predicted proteins | sample TARA_B110000483 | Tara Oceans TARA_B110000483 (sample SAMEA4398176) | marine metagenome | biome: Polar Biome; feature: [SRF] surface water layer (ENVO:00010504); material: water (ENVO:00002006), including particulate matter (ENVO:01000060) such as... | depth 5 m
AGTATTTGACAAACTTAACTTAAAATAAGTAACTATGTTTAAAAAAATTCTGCCCTTGCTCTTGGTTTTTGCCATTCTTAACAGTGGTTGTGAGGCCGCTGCAAATATTTTACAACAAACTGGATCTGCCTTAGTAGGCGATGGAAGTTATGTCCCAACTTCTGGTGAAGCAGGAAACGGATTAAAACAGGCATTGGAAATTGGAATTGCTGCTGGATCCAATCGCTTGGCTGAAAGAGATGGTTATTTTGGTAATACTTTGGTCAAAGTATTATTTCCTCCAGAGGCGCAAAAAGTTGAAGAGACTATGCGTAATTTGGGTCTCGGCTTCATGGTGGACAAGGCGATTGAATCTTTTAACCGAGGAGCTGAAAAAGCTGCTAAAGAAGCTGCTCCAATTTTTGTAACGGCTATCAAGTCAATGACAATTAGTGATGCTATGGGTATTTTGTTGGGCAATCAGGATGCAGCTACATCCTACCTTAAATCATCAACTTTACAACAGTTAAATACTCAGTTTACACCAATAATTGATAGAAGTCTTAACGAGGTTAATGCCACAAAATATTGGGAAGATGTAATAGTACGGTACAATAAAATTCCTTTCGTAAAAAAAGTGAATCCTGATTTAACGGCTTATGTTACGGAGAAAGCACTGGATGGTTTATTTTTAATGGTGGCCAAAGAAGAATTAAAAATTAGAGGAAACGTTTCATCAAGATCGACTGAATTACTTCAAAAAGTTTTTTCTTATGCAGATTCGCAAAAGTAGAAAATAAGTCATTTTGAGCTTAGAATATCAGAGGGGGGCTAGTCCTCCCTTTTTCTTTATGAATAATTGTCGTTAAATTTGTGATATGGAAGAGCAAAAGCAAGAGCCTCAGCAAGATCAAAAAAATCAAGTAGAGCAAGTGCAAGAAGAAAAAGAAGAAGTGCTGTTAAGTAAAGAGGCAATTATTGAACGGTTTGAGGTTCTGGTTAAATCGGAAGATTTAATGAAACAAAAATCAACGGTTAATGAATGGAAAGAACGTTTTCATCAGTTAAGCAAGGTGGAGGAGGCTGCTCAACTTAAGGCATATAATGAAAAAGAGGAAAAGGATGAAGAGGAGATATTTGAGTTCCAAGTCCATCCATTAGGTAATCGTTGGAAAGAGTTACTTAATATCTATAACGATAAAGTAGTCTCACATACCCAGGCGAAGGTAGAAGCCGAAAAACAGAATTTAAAAGATAAAGAAGGTCTTTTGGAAGCATTAAAACTATTGGTTGAAGAAGAGATGAAAAATGTAGGCTCGGCATTTTCTTCTTTTTATTCAATACAAGATCGATGGAATGAGATAGGAGAAGTCAATAAATCAAAGTTCAAACAACTGCAATATGATTACAGTCATTTTAGAGAGTTGTTCTATTATAACGTTGGAATTCATGATCAATTAAAGAATTATGATTTCAAAAAAAATGCGACACAAAAGCAAGAGATAATTAAGGAGCTTAAAAGTTTAGCTAGCCAAGATAATATCCGAAAAATGGAGAAAAGTATAAAGGATATGCAGGCTAGGTGGGATGGAATTGGTCCAACCTCCAATGAAGTCTGGGAAGGATTGAAGAATGATTATTGGGAGAATGTAAATGCAATCTATGATAAGATAAGGGATCATTACAAGGCCAAACGCGAAGCTCAAGCAAAGGTTTTGGAGGAGAAAAATGTATTGGTCCTGAAAATGGAAGAATTAATTGAAAGTTCTGAAACATTTAGTTCACCAAAGGAATGGATTCAGTCGAGCAAATCAGTAAACGAATTGCATAAAGAATGGAAAGCTGCAGGTTATGCTGCTCGATCTAAAGAAGAGGAGATATGGTCTCGATTTAAGGAGATGTCGGATGATCTTCGTAAACGTCAAAATTTATTTTTTGATGAGCTTAAAGCCTCAAGTAATCAGATAGTAGCCGCTAAAAATAAGTTGATAGAGAAAGCCAAGGAACTCAAAGATTCAAAGGAATGGAAAAACACTTCAGAAGCATTAATTAAATTGCAAAAGGATTGGAAGAATCTTGGACATGTACAGTACAAACTCGATCAAAAGTTATGGAACGAGTTTCGTAGTACTTGTGATGATTTCTTTAATTCGAAAAAAGAGTATTTCGATACGCTGGACGAGCGACAGGCGGAGAACTTTAAGCAGAAGCAAGACATTTCATCCAAAATTGCAAAAAGCAAGACAGATGAAGAACTTAGAGGGCTGATAATAGACTGGCAAACAGTTGACTATGTCCCCAAAGACAAAGTTGCTAAGGCAGATTCAAGTTTTAATGATTCAATAAAAAAAGCGGCAAAAACTTTGAAAATTGACGATGATTCTTTAGCGAAACTACTTTTTGAAGCTAAAATTTCTGCCATAAAATCAGGTGAAAATCCTGAAGTTAAGATGAAAACTGAACGTAATTTTATCAACACACAAATTGAAAAAGTACAAGAAGAGTTAATCCGTTTTGAAGAAAATATGTCCTTTTTTGGACCGTCTAAAGGCGCTCAAAAACTCAAAGAAGTTGTTGAGAAAAGGGTAGCAGAGGGAAAGGATAAGATAGGAGAATGGAAAGATCAATTAAAAATGTTACGCTAGTTAATACACCAACACGGCAGTCTCATTCACACAATTAATACCAGCGGGTATGCTTGTTGTAGAACAATCGCTTCTAATATTCCATTTGGTATTGTATGCCAATTCTATTATTCTTAATTGATTGACCTTTTCAAGAAATAGTGTCGTGTCAATAGTTGAAGGATAAGCCAAATAAGACCACGGCCCTCCGCATGGCTTACTACCTATTGGTGTGTAAGCCCATGATTGAGAGTCAAAACACACTTCTCCTTTGACCAATTCTTCAATTTCGCTGAGTAAATTTGTAAGTTCCTCCTCATCCTGCTGTTGACTTAAAGCAGAACCTGAGAAATCCTTATTGCAAGCTGAAAAATTTACAATTATGACCAAAAATAGGATGAATGATTTTGTTATATACTTCATTATTTGGTTTAATTAATCGATCAGGATTAGGGGCAGAATACTATGCTTTCTAGCCGTGCTAATTTTAACAAAGTAAGTACCTTCAGATAAATTTGATGTAGGTAAACTGATTAATCCCTCGTTAAAATTTTCATATTGAGCTGTCCAAACTGATTGACCAATAGCATCAAAAATACTTAGCCCCAAATTTGTCGATTCACTTAATGCTAAAAATAAGTTTGTATTTGCATTACTCGGATTTGGATATAAGTTGACTACACTGATAAGGTCGAGATCATTAAGGCCTACGAGACCTATACTCGCTGTATCGAATGCTAAACAACCAGCTCCATCTGATATGGTTAAGAGGTATTGACCCCCTGATAGGTTATCTATAAAGTCTCCTGATAGCGCACCACTATTCCATGAGTAGGTATACGGGGCTGTTCCACCGCTTGCCACTGCTGTTATACTGCTATTTCCTTGAGTAGCTGAATTGTCAATTACCGTTAAATTACTATTTAAGCTATAATTGCTTCCTATGGTGAAACTTGCATTACTTGAGCAAGAGCTTGTGGCATCGGTTATGGTTACTGTATAATTGCCAACTGCTAATCCCGTGATTAGTTCAGCAGATGACCCATTACTCCATTGAACATTATAATTGCCACTACCTGCGCTTATATTTAAATCGATAGAGCCATTGGATACTTCGTTGCAAGTGGTGTTAATTACTGTTGCATTCTCTTGTGGTAAAGCACTCACGACGATATATGATGTTTTTGTTTCTGTATTAGAACCGCTTGATCCATTCACAGTATAACTCACATCGTATACACCTGGATTGTTATATGTTACAGTAGGAGAAGCAGCTGAAGATGTACCTGGACTTCCTCCTTGGAAAGACCATGATTGAGAATTAACAACTCCTGTGCTGTTATCTGAATAACTGATGCTTTCGCCGACACAAATTGAAGTAGATGTAGCGTTGAAGTCAGCAACTAAAGGTGAGCCAACTCCAGTGATGTTGATGTTGTCCAAATACATGTTGTTTCCGATAGTACCGCTGTTAAATCCTTCAAATTTCACTAAGACCTCATTGCCTGAAAAAGCGGTTAAATCTAAACTGAAGCAATCTGAACCGATTGTACCCATACACCATTCACTCGAATTGGCCGGTATAAAGTCATTCTCATTTGTTGTTGCTGTAGCAAAAGATCCTGTTGAATTTTCACCTGTTCCAAAAATTCTTTGCCAGCTTCCTCCACAATCAGAGGAGACATATATAATCAGTGAATCAGTTGTCGTTTGATCAAATCTTCTGTACGCATGCTCAAAAGTCATATTTATAGAGGTATACCCATTAAAGTTTAACTTCGGGCTTATGAGTCCATCTCGTTGAGATGATTGCGCATAATTAAAGAAATCCATTTTTGCTCCTATGCTTCCGGGACTTGTTCCCAGTACATTCACCATTTCCCAGGTCTCTGCATTGTCAGGGTTACTTACCGACCAAGTTCCACTAGATATTGAGTTTGAACTGAAACTTTCTGTAAAAGGCAGTGATAGACTGTTTGATAGTACAGTAAAGTTTGCTTGACTTTGATCGTTAGAGGTATTCTGATCAGCACTGCCATTAGGGTTAGTCGTATTGGCCGTTAAGGTAATAATTCCGGCATTAGCGCTAATATTGGGAAGTGTAACAATTTCAGTTTGACCTAAAGTTAAATTTCCATTCCAGTTGAAACTTTGGTTGGGTCCTCCTACATTATAGCTTATCGTAGCCGAGTTAAGTGTATTGTTCCCAAAATTCCTTATTCTGACTTGTGGAGCAAAAGTGCCACTGCAAATAATGCTCTGAGGAAAAATGATTTCACTTATTCCAGCATCATCATTAATATTGGGATTGATGATACAAAAATCATGACTGGTACTATTTCCAAAGTCGCCATTGGCTGCCGTCATTTGAAATAGATTCGCTCCATTTTCATCCGTCATAAAGTAGTCGCCATCTACGTTACAGGTCCATTGTGAACCATACATGCCATCACCATAGGAGTCATATATATTAAAAGTATAGCAACCGATGGGCAGGCAATATGAACCTGTAATGGTTTCACCGCCTGTAATATCCGTGTAAGGACCACCACTAACAACTGTATTGTTTTGGTCATCTAGGATTTCCCAAGTCGTTTCAGAACCATAACAATCCGTGGTAATACTTAAACTTGCTACTTGCCCATTAGGATCTAAGGCAAATGCCTTACTTTGGCTATCATTTGAAGCCAGCTGATCACCGGCTAAATTGGCAGTGGCTGTAAAGGTAAAACTCCCACTACCAGCTGAACTTTGCACCGGTAAACTTACTAGCGCACTTTGCCCAGAAGCTAAGCTACCCGACCAGTTAAAATTGTTATTAACGGTACCCCAAGTATAGTTAATGGTGAGATTCGTAATGGTGTTACTTCCATAGTTTCTTAGCGTTAACTCTGGCGTAAACGAGCTTCCACAAATGGTATTTTCGGGAGATGAAATAGATGTTATTCCTGCATCAGTTTGCAAGGTAAATGCACTTACACATTGTAAGGCAGCAAAAGCATTAATTCTTCCTGCCCCCATTTGGCCTTGATTGGATGTCACGGGGTCTGCACTTGAATATAAGCAATTGACTAAATCTGTACGACTTGCATTGGGCGCATAACTTTTCATTAGACCCAATAAGCCTGAAACGTTAGGAGAGGCCATTGATGTACCTTGGTATCGGTCATACCCGTTATTGGCAACTGTACTTCTGATTGCAGAACCTGGCGCTGAGATGTCTATCCAAGTACCATATTGAGAGAAAGAAGATCGAGAATCATCGGTTGTCGTTGAAGCTACAGAGACTACATTATTGTATGCTGCTGGATAAAATTGATTGGTACTGTTATTATTGCCTGCAGCAGCCACTAAAATTGCTCCTTGGTTGTAAGCCGCGTCAACAGTATTTTGACCGAAGTTTGAAGAGCCACCTCCTCCCCAAGACATATTTATGACATCCGCGCCATTATTGGCAGCCCATGCCAAGCCTTCGTAACCTGCGGTTAAGGACCCATCTGAACAACGTCCTATTTTTACCGGCATAATACTGACATCAAAACCTATAGAGGATACACCTGTGCCGTTATTCGTGTTAGCACCAACAGTTCCTGCGACATGCGTACCATGGTTTCCATCATTCCCACCACAAGGGTTGGGGTCTGTACTATTTTGATCACTGGCATCATTTCCAGCGACGAATTTACCTGTTAAATCAGGGTGAGTTGTGTTAATCGCATCATCAGTTACCGCGACAACCACAGATGAAAGTCCAGTGCTTAAATCCCAAGCTTGTTGTGCCTGCATCTTGTATAGGTGCCACATGCCTGTTCCATTGGTAGAATTTGCACCGAGGTCATTGGGCGTCAAAAACTTGACATGAAGTTCCTTTTTTTCTGCGTAAGCTATGAAAGAATACTTCGCAATATCCTGAATAAAAGCATCGACTAAATCTGCTTTTTCAAAATTTATTTGGAAAGTATGGTTTAGCTTTGGGTCTGGATGGTCATACAATATTCGAGAGACCTCAGTTACTCCATAAACGTCTCTCATATCTTGAAGAAAGGCAACCTCATCGAGGTTTACCTCATGCTTTACTGCATGGATATTATATTTACTTGAAGTGTTTAATTGAAATATTAGCACGCCGTCTTGGTACCATTCATGAACGTTTTGAGAGAACGTCAGCAAAGTCATAAAGAAGGCAAGGGTGGTGAATACAATTTTTTTCATAGGATTAGATAGATTTTAAATATTATTGCGAACCTAAAAATAACAAATATTTTGCGTAAAATGTTTAACAAAAAATTGACATATATAGTTAGAAGGATTTACGTTATAAAATGGTTAATTGTTTCTTAAGGATAGGGAATTATGTGAACGTCAAGCATTAACAGAAATTTCTGCTGTAAGCTTAGTCGAAGTCTTCCTAGTAAATTTAAGACAAGTTCGAACCACAATATACCTTGTTAAATGGCGGCATATAAAGCAAAGAGCCTTTCAGTAAAGGCAATTTTTTTTAGAATAAATTAGTAAAAAATGTTTTAATACTTTCTAAGGCTTCTGGGCCCCAAATATAGGATATGCTGAATATCCCTATCCAACCTAAACCTTTAATGAAGAAAAACATAAAGCCTAAAAATCCGATGCGTTTCCACCAGGGTAGTGGGCACTTTTTAACTGCTACTTCGTTTTGACTTTCAATAGAATGTGAAGATTTTTCCATAATCGATGCAAAATTACAACATTACTTTTAAACTTTTAAACTTTTCGACTTTTCAAAACAAATGCATTGCCAATGACGATTAAGTCAGAAAAAATCATGAAAAAGGCAGCCCACATTGGATTTATTACTCCAAAAGCAGCGAGTGGAATTGCAACTAAATTGTACGCAAAAGCCCAAAACAAATTTTGTTTTATAGTTTGGTAAGTCAGCACAGCAATCTTATGTGCCTTTACTAGTGCATTCAGATCATCTCGCATAAGAATAACATCCGCCGTTTGCATGGCCATATGTGTCGCATCAGCAAAACTAATTCCCACATTAACTTTGGCTAAAGATGGCGCGTCATTCACTCCGTCTCCAAGCATGGCAATTTTTTTATTGCCCAAGGCGTCAATTATTTCTAACTTATCGTTTGGCTTCAACTCTCCAATGATCTTAGTGTTTAGTGCTTTACTTAACCTTTCACATTTTTCTTTTTTATCTCCACTTAAGACTAGGCTTTCAACCTTAGCTTGCTTAAAATAAGCTAGAGTGCCTGGTATGTTTTCCTTTAACTCATCTTCGATGAACAAGGCAGCTATCAATTGCTCGTTCCTTAACAAGAATAAATCACCAGTGGTGCTATGCTGCTTGGTGAATTCTGCACTTCCTAAGAAATAGTTATCGCCTTGCAAAGAAATAGCAGTCATTCCTTCCCCTTTAGTTTCTGTTATGTCGGTAAGATATTCTGAGTCGGAATAATCTGCATAATAACGCAGTAAAGACTTCGCAATAGGGTGTGAGGACTTTGCTTCCAAACTTTTGATGATTGCAATGGCTTCTTCTTGCTCAATAGTCCAAGTTTGAAGTTGACTAACCTCAAAATTCCCAGTACTCAGGGTACCCGTTTTATCAAAAATTATTTGATCTAGGCTTGCAAGATTCTCAAAAACATCGGGGTTTTTAACGAGAATACCTTCTTTACTCATTTTACCAAGACCCACAATGATGGCAATTGGGGTGGCCAATCCCATGGCGCAAGGACAAGATATGACCAATATTGCAACGCTTCTTAGTATCGCGGTTTCTAAAGTGAGGTTTAATGCAAAATAATTAAGACAAAATGCTATGACCGTAATTACCAGAACCAAGGGAACAAAAATGGAAGAAATACGATCGGCTAATTTTTGCACATTGGCTTTTTGGCCACTAGCTTTTTGAACAAGATCGTTGATTTTAGCTTTTGTAGATAAATGTGCATTCTTGAGTACCTCATACTGAATGTTGCCATCGATAATCTGCGATCCACCCAAAAGCAGTTCGCCCACTGATTTACTAATCGGGATGGATTCACCTGTTATTAATGATTCATCAATCAATGCTTTTCCACTTGTTAATATGGAATCAGTATGGATCTCATCGCCTAGGTTGCCTTGCACCAAGTCTCCTACCTTTAGCGAGTTTATGCCTATCATTTGAATTTCACCTTCGACTATTTTTTTGGCTAACTCGAGCTTGTCTTTGGCCAGGCCAGCTATAGACTCCATCGTTTTATTCACGGCGTTAGTTTCTAAGATGTCACCAATTAGCACCAAGGCGACCAATACGGCGGTTGTCTCGAAATACAGGTGCGCACCAATTTTGTACAGCATCAAATACATGCTAAAAACAAAGGCAGTAGTTCCTCCAAGAAGAATGAGCACATACATATTGGCTGAGCCAGATTTCAAAGAATAATAGGCGCCTTTGCCAAATTTAAAAAACCCTACAAACAAAGATATGCCTGCAAGCACGGCATCTAAAAGCGGGGGCACCTGAATAGGGATGAACATGATTAAAATAAAATAAGCAGCAACAACGAAGCTGAATACAATCAGCAATTTATTTGCCCATAGATTTTGACTACCGGTTTTGGCTATAGAAAATCCTGCATTTCTTACTGCATCATTTATTGTTTTGTCCTCCATGCCAGATGGCCGTTCAAACAATAGCTCTTTACTTGGAAAGTTAACATGCACTTGCTTAACTCCCGCTTTTTTTACAATTCGTTCTAGGTTGAGTGCGCAATTGATGCATGTCATGCCATCAATTTTCAAAGACTCTGTTTTTAATTGGCTATTTGTTGTCATATTTTATAAATCAAGCCTTAATAACTTGGCTTTGTTAATTTGTTTAAGCATTTTTGTGCTTGATTCGTTCACAAAAATAAGATAATGAGAAAATATATTGTTACCGTAGCCTTAGTAAGTTTAATACTTTTTAGTTGTAAAGACGATTCAGCTCCTAAACAAGTAGAAGAAACAGTTGAGGAAATGGTAGATTTAGTCATAGAAAAAGAAGGTATTACCTTAAGTACAAATACTTTAGCTACCCCCTTTGACGATGCTCAATTAGATTTAATTGCGCCTGCTTTAAATGATGCGATTTTTTCTGACAGCACCTTGTTTCGTTTTGGAGTAGATAATTATGATTTAGCTATTAATACTTCTGATCCCTTGAGTGGTCAATGTGCAAATTCAGGCAAAGGGCAGCACATTCATTTCATTTTAAATAATGAGCCTTATTCAGCACATTATAATGCAGAATTCAAAAAGCAGCTACCAGCAGGTAACAATGTGTTGTTGGCATTTCTTTCAAGGTCATATCACATGAGTGTGAAATCAAAAAACGCTTATGTGCTTGCTGAGTTCAATGATGGAGATAATATGGATGAATTTGATAATTCTGCTCCGCATATGTTTTACAGTCGACCAAAAGGAGAGTATGTTGGTGAGAATGCAAAAAAGGTCATGTTGGATTTCTATTTGATTAATACGGATTTGGAGGATCGAGGATACCTTGTACGTGCGAGCATCAATGGAGTAAGTTTTGATTTGGATACTTGGCAGCCATTCTTTATCGAAGGATTACAGGAAGGGGAAAATACAATTACGCTAGAGTTACTTGATTCTGAGGGAGAATTAGTGCCAAGCCCTTTCAACCCGGTAGAGCGAACAATAAGTGTAAAATACACTCCGGAAAGTATTTAATATAATAAATTTAGCTTTATATTTGCAGTCCTAAAAATATGGTGGTTGTAGCTCAGTAGGTTAGAGCACTGGTTTGTGGTTCCAGGGGTCGCGGGTTCGAATCCCGTCTTCCACCCATTTTAAAGGTCTAGATATTTCTAGACCTTTTTTAATATGTAAACTGTCAAATATGTTTAATTACCCACTCCGTTTTGAATTTAAGATTGGTACTTTTAGTAATGATTTTGTTGCTAAAGACAACAATGGTCAGACTCTGGCATATGTAAGGCAACAAATGTTCAAATTAAAGGAAAAGGTCGTTGTCTTTTCTGATGAATCCAGGTCTAGTGAAATGTTTCATATAAAGGCTGATAAATGGCTGGATTTTAACACGGTATATAGCTTTACTTCTGCCCAAGAGGGTGTAGATTTAGGGAAGGTTGGTCGAAAAGGTTGGGCGTCTTTATGGAAGTCTAGGTATGAGCTTTTTGATGAAAATGGCAAGCAAGATTTGTTGATTGAAGAAGAAAATCCGTGGATAAAATTTTGGGATGGGTTACTGACTCAAATACCCATAGTTAACTTTTTTACGGGTTATTTTTT
>TARA_B110000483_G_scaffold55373_1_pt1 | contig 10880 bp, 9 predicted proteins | sample TARA_B110000483 | Tara Oceans TARA_B110000483 (sample SAMEA4398176) | marine metagenome | biome: Polar Biome; feature: [SRF] surface water layer (ENVO:00010504); material: water (ENVO:00002006), including particulate matter (ENVO:01000060) such as... | depth 5 m
GCCGAGACAGCGCCCAGAACGCCAATGGCTTTATGGCAGGTCTTTGGAATAAAGGAGCGGGTTGAAAAACTACCCCCAAAACGGGCTGCAGATATTAGGCACATTTTGGGAACAGCTTTTGTGCTGACATCCCCAAGACCCATTGCAGGACCGGCTACAAGGCGGATACGCTCAAGCCGCTCTTTCAGGGCTGTATTTGCGTTTAACTCATCGGGTGTTTCAGTGCCCTCAAGGCCAAAATCAGAGGCGTTAAGGCAAATAACAGGCATGCCATTATCAATACAAGTGACCGAAATACCATCAAACATATCGCGGGCAGAACCGGTTGGCAGGAGGCTGCCGCAGGCTGACCCTGCTAAGTCTTGATATACACACATAACAGGCGCGGCTGTTCCGGCAACACCATCAATCTGTGCAGTACCGTGATAAAGAGGTAAGCCATCCAGAACAGGGAATTCAAGCCGGCATTGATTGCCGCTATTGGTCATGAAAATTGAGATGGACGCAGTATCAGCCTTGCAGTCAAGTAGCCCAGTTTCTAGGGCAAAGGCGCCAACAGCTGAGAGGATATTGCCGCAATTTGGGGTGTCGTCCAGCCGGTCTTCGCCAATAATCGCTTGCATAAAATGATAATCAATATCGCAGTCAGGATGGCTAGAGGGCCCAATGATAGCGATTTTTGAGGTAAGCGGGTCTGCCCCGCCCAACCCATCTATCTGACGCGGATCGCCATGCGCGCCCATAATCCATTTCAAAACATCATCTCGAATGGCAGGGTCTGATGGCAGGTCATGGCGATGCAAATAGACCCCCTTGGAGCTACCGCCGCGGAACTGCAAAAAAGGAATGGAGGTCTGATGTGTCATTGGCTGCTTTATGTTCCTCACTGATGTGGCGAGCGGGTCATTTTCTGCTCAATTTCATGCATCACCCGCATGGCTGGCAAACAATTAACAAGACTGGCATTGGGCTCTCTGCCGGCAAGAATGGCAGCGATAAATTCACGGTTAATCAGCTCAATACCGTTTGTTGATACATCAATGTCTGACACATCAATCTGGGTGTCATACCCATCAAATAAATCATCATAACGGGCATTATAGGTGCCCTTGTCGCAAATATAGCGGAAGAAAGTCCCCAAAGGCCCATCATTGTTAAAAGATAAAGATAGGGTGCATAATTTTCCGCTGCCTGTCTTCATAATAATGGACATATCCATCGCAATGCCAAGCTCAGGATGAAGTGGGCCTTGAACAGCATGAACTTCGCTTACCTCTTCACCGCATTGATACTGAAACAGGTCAATCGTATGGCAGGCATGATGCCAGAGAAGATGGTCTGTCCAAGAGCGTGCCTCACCCTTGGCATTCATATTCGTGCGGCGGAAAAAATAGGTTTGCACATCCATCTGCTGAATAGATATCTCGCCAGCACGGATGCGGTTATTGATCCATTGATGGGACGGATTAAAGCGCCGGACATGGCCTGCCATGGCGATGAGCCCAGTTTGTTTTTGCATCGCAACCAGCGCGTTTGCATCAGCAAGACTATCTGCCATGGGAATTTCGATAAGCACATGCTTGCCAGCGCGCATTGCTTTCAGGCCCTGCTCAGCATGCATCTGCGTCGGGGTTGCCAGAATGACAGCATCTATCTCATCACAGGTAATAAACCTATCAAAATCATCGAAGGCGTGGGCGGCAGAAAATGCTATTGCCGCGTCGCGCGCTTTATCCTGAGAGGGTGCCATTACAGCGGTAATTTCGGCTGTTTCAATTTGTGTGAGGGCTTCAAGATGTTTTGTGCCAAACGCTCCGCTTGCCCCTGCTACACCAAGTCTGATTTTACGCATTATTTTTTCTCCAGAACGACATTATTCATTTTCCAGAATAAGGCCACCATAAGCGGTAGCAGAAACCGGGATATGATAGAAACGATAGACTTCTTTTACCGTCTCATTGAGGGCACCTCGCATCACATTCCACATAATCATTTCAATACCTTCAGAACCTGCCTCACGGATAAAATCAGTATGGCTTATCCGGGTATTGGCCATCGGGTCTTTCGTCATATTATCTAAAAAGGTGTTATCGAATTTCGGATTCACAACACCGGCTCTCTCACCGCCAAGCTGATGCGATAGCCCGCCTGTTCCCCAGATACCAACGCTCAAATCCTTATCAAAACTATCAACGGCACGCCGGATTGCCTGTCCTAATTTAAAACAGCGCAGCGGTGTTGGTTGCGGATATTGGATAACATTTACACAAAGCGGGATGACTTTAGTTGGCCATTTTTCCGGCTGGTCATAGGCAATTGAGAGCGGCACTGTTAGGCCATGATCAACATCAAGGCTACCGGCAACAGCCATGTCAAATTCCTCAAAAATTAGCTCTTCAACCAGATGCCATGCCAGTTCTGGATGCCCCTCTACTACGGGCACCTTGCGCGGCCCCCAGCCTTCATCGGCGGGCTGAAATTCTTCGGCAACGCCAATGGTAAAGGTAGAATAATTATCCAGAGAAAATGAGGTCGCATGGTCATTAAAGACAATGATATTCACATCCGGAACATTCTGGCTATGCCATTTGCGTAACGGCTCAAGGCCGGTGAATAAAGGCTCCCAATAAGGCTCGCCTGTCTTTCCATTATCCATTGCAGCACCAGCGCCTGGTACGTGCGAAGTTCCCATACCTGCCATAATTCTAGCCATTAGGTGTCTCCTTCTTACTTCTATTGCCATCAATGGGGCGCCCACCCTTGAGCATCATGTCCTGAAATTCATCAAAACTCAGCTCTGGTCTGTTCATTTTGCCATACATGACTTGGGGTGGGTGGCGGTCATGGCTGACGAGCTTAAATGCATAATAGGCGTTAGCCCCCAGCTTCAACATGCCAAGATAATCTCTGTCTAAAACAGCCTGCTTTTGTAGCTCTGTTATCTTAAAGCCGGAGAGGTAGCCTGCTTCGTCTGCCGCAAACACATCCCGGCACTCTGACTTATTCAAAGTCATCAGGAACATATTCAAATGATAGCCCTTACGGTAGGTGCGACTATCGAGAACATAGGTGCCCGGCACATCATCATAATCACGGGTTGTCATGGTATGCTCCTTTGCAACATGAGCGGAAAGGTTTTTAACGTTGCAAGAATAGGGCATGCTGATAGTATGAACAATATATCAATATATGGATATTTTGTTCATGAAATGGAACACTGACGATTTGCCTGTTTTTGTTGCTGTCGGAGAGACGATGGGTATCCGGTCTGCGGCGATGCGCCTTGGCATGCCAGTATCAACGGTAAGCAGAACTCTCTCGCGGCTCGAAGATGACCTTGATTTGCGATTATTTGATCGTAATACAAGGCAATTCAGGCTGACAGCTGAAGGCGAGATATTCCTTCAGCATGCGCAGACAATTCTTGACCATGTGAATAATGCTGATGAAGCTCTCTCAGGCCTGCGGCATAGCCCGACTGGCACGCTGAAACTCTCACTTCCGATGGCATTTGGCCGCGAAGTTATCGGCGGCAGGCTGGCAGAATTTAGCCGTAACTATCCTGATATTACTGTTCAGGTGATGGTGACATCCCACCCTGTAAATATCATGCGCGAAGATCTTGATGTCGCTTTTGTGGTCGGACCAATAGATGATTCAAGCCTGATAGCGCAGACAATATCAGATACACCCCTTATCTGGGTCTGCTCGCAGGACTATGCCCAGAAACATCGCATGGATGATAAGCTATCAACCTTAAAGCCACATCTGCAATTCTGCGAGAGGCGGTATCAGATGCAAGCGCTTCCTGTGCGTAGCCCGAGCGGCAGGCAGATATTAGATACATCACAACTTACCAGTATTAATGATCCGGTTATTTTGCGCGATATTGTTTTGCAGGAGGGCGGGGTTGCGCTGCTGCCAGAATTATATTGCCGCGCGCCGTTACGCGCTGGCAGGCTGGTTCAAGTATGCCGCGCTATTGTGCCAGACGACCGGGCGAGGGTAACAGCTTTGACGCCGTCGCGCCGGCTCCAGCCACAAAAAGCGCGCGTCTTTATTGCATTTGTGAAAGCCTGTCTTGCGGATTATGCAAGCCCCTAAAATGAGCGTGTCGGACATCACGTCGCATGGTTTTGAGCGGTAATGCTGTTAGCGCGCCGGGGCGTTTTTTTGAGATAAGACGCGTTTTAGTGCGGCTGTCCGGTAGGGTGCATTGGCAGCGCCATACCCTTGATAGCCATCAACGCGCTGGATAATTTCAAAGAAAAACCCGTCGCCATAAGGGACGCTATAAAGCTGGTAGAAGGCGCCATTCTCATCTTCATCATACAGAATATTGAACTGCTTGATGGCCCTCAAAGCGGTCTCATCAAAGCCAAACCGCGCCCGAATATCATCATAGTAATTGGCCGGTATCGCCAATGTCTCAAAACCTGTTCCAGCTAGCTTTTCTGCGATGCTAAATATGTCTGAGGTTGTCAGGGCAATATGCTGAACAGCAGAGCCTGCGTTACTTTCAACAAAATATCCTGCCAGCGTGCGATTAGTATCACTGCCGTTCAGGGTAAGGCGGAATGATTTATCTGAAGATTCTATTACCTGCGAGCGAATGACACCGGCAGGGTCAATCACATCAACAATTGGATGTTTTTGAACCTCAAACAGGGATGTGTAGAACAGAGACCATGAGAGCATATCTGAGTAGGGCATGCTGAGCGCTAGATGGTCGATACCGGTAATGTTGCAGTCTTCTGGCTCGGCCGGAGAGCAGGCGATAAAATCATCGTGCCACTTTATCTGATGCTTGGAATCTGCTTCGATAAAATGAATTATGGTGCCGCCAACTGACTGGATAGCGGGCAGGGACAACTCACCACTTAGTAACGGGCTGGTGAAGAGCGGCACCCGAAGCTCTTTTGCGCGCGTGATAGCATTATCGGCATTATCAATATGAAGCCCGATATCACAGACTTTGGCGCCGTCTGCCAGCGCAGCACTATCATGATGGCTTGTATTCACAATGATGCGGGTATCGCCTTGCTGGAACAGAATGATATTCTGGTTATTTTTATGAACCGCTCTGGTGAACCCCATCGGCAGCAATATGGCGGCTAATGTATCAGCCCCTGTTTGGGAGGCTGCGAATTCAACAAATTCAACGCCCTGAATTATAGGCCGCGGCGGCATGGCTGGCAGCGGCATGCAGGTTATTGGCTCACTGCGGTGAACATCATCCATAATAGCTCTTAAGGAGCGGTAACCATCACGTGCAATCATATCAGGATTGCCGCCTCTAAAACTATCATTGAAAATTTCGAGCGAGATAGGCCCGTTATATCCGGTTGCCATAACAGCGCGCATAAAGGCTGTTACATCAAGATCGCCTTCTCCGGGCATATTACGAAAATGACGTGACCAATAAAGTAAATCCATGGTGATAAGGGGGGCATCTGCCAGCTGGACAAAAAATATTTTATCGCCGGGAATTGAACGGATGCTGTCAGGCGATAAGGAGCGGCCAAGGGTATGAAAGCTATCAACGATAAGGCCAACATGGTCATGGTCTGCACGCCGCACAATCTCCCACGCATCACGGTGATCATTTACATAAGCGCCCCATGCCAAGGCTTCATAACCAATCCGGACGCCGTGCTGGGATGCAAGCTCTCCCAAGGCATGTAAATCATCAGCCGCCCGGTCAATGCCGCCAATGACTTTGGGATGCAGGGATGAGCATACCAGCATCAGGTCAACACCAAGCTCCCCCATTACATCGAATTTACATTTTGCCCGCTCAAAGGCGCGCGTCCGTTCAGGCTCGGGCAAGCCTTCGAAATCACGGAACGGCTGAAATAGCATAATATCAAGACCATGGTCACGCACATGCTGGCCTACCTCGCGCGGGGTGCCATCATAGGCGATAAAATCCTGCTCGAAAATCTCAATACCATCAAAACCGGCCGCTGCTATGGCAGATAGCTTTTCCGGCAATTCACCTGCAAGAGTGACCGTTGCAATGGATGTCTTCATGAAAAGCCCCGCCCTACCGGCCATTGCCGGTTTCAGTTTACGCCGTGACTCTTAAAATGTACTATTTAGTTAATTTGTCAATTATTTGCGGTGGCTTATAGTTTCGAGGCGCGCAAAATACCAGCAAAATCAGTTATGGGCAGGTCATGGTAGCAGATAATATAAGACGGCGAAAATGGCAGCAAAACCCAGATGCGGTGAAAAATAATATTCTGGAAACAGCAACAGCCATTTTTGCAAAAGACGGGTTTTCAGGTGCCCGCATGGATGATATTGCCCGGCAGACCGAAACGTCCAAACGGATGGTCTATTATTATTTTACCGATAAAAAACAGCTTTATATTACTGTATTAGAGGCAGCCTACGCAAAAGTAAGAGCCGCAGAAAACGAGCTTAACCTAGAGGGTTACCCTGCTGGTGAGGCGCTCATCCGGCTCATCGGCTTTACCTTTGATTATCACCGCAACCACCCTGATTTTGTGCGATTAATTCAGATCGAAAATATCCATCAGGCGCGCCATCTGGCAACCTCTGATATCATTTCTGCTGTGAATCTATCAGCGATTGCTGCTCTAGAGCGCCTTATCAAAAGGGGCTCTGAGGCAGGCGAGTTCCATTCCAATAATGATGCGCTGGAACTGCACTGGCTTATCACCTCATCTTGTGTGTTCAACATTACAAACAGAGCCAGCTTTCAACAGCTTTATGGCGCTAACCTGTTCACAGATGACGGGCAGGATAGGCTTAAAAAGCTCATTATTAGCTCTATTATGCAGACAGTTTTGGCATAAGCAGAATATGATAAAGCGTTTTATGTTTGCAACGGAGGCAGATGGCTCGTAGTAATGCCTTGATATAATCGCTCGATGTTTATCCGGGCCTCATGCTCAACCCGAATGGGGTTGATGAAAGTAACATTTTGGACAGTACAAATTTTGATGCGCTGGGACTGAATCAGTCGCTGGTGCGCGCGCTATTAGAAGCAGGCTATACAGAGCCAACACCAATTCAGGTTCAGGCAATCCCTAAGGTCATCGAAGGACATGACCTTCTTGGTATTGCCCAAACTGGTACAGGCAAGACGGCTGCGTTTTCTCTGCCAATATTGCATCACCTGAATGCCAAGCAGGTTGAGAGTAAAGCCCGTCATCCGCGGGCCCTTATTCTGGCGCCAACCCGTGAGCTTGCGATTCAGATTGCTGACTCAATCAAACTCTATGGCAGTCATATCGCCTTTAAACAAACATCGATTTTTGGCGGTGTTGGTCAGAACCCGCAAGTTGCTGCTTTAAAACGCGGCGTTGATGTGATTGTTGCAACACCTGGCCGGCTTCTGGACCTTGTTAATCAGGGGTTATGTCATCTTGGTCATATCGAATATTTTGTGCTGGATGAAGCTGATAGAATGCTCGATATGGGCTTTATTCATGATGTAAAGAAAATTGTGGCAAAATTGCCGCGAAAGCGTCAAACGCTGTTTTTCTCTGCAACGATGCCCAAAAGTGTTTCTGCGCTTGCAGGCGACCTGCTTCATAAGCCGGTGAATGTGTCGGTAACAGCCCAAGCAACAACCGTAGACCGGATTGACCAGTCGGTTATTTTTACACCGCAAAACCATAAACAACTACAGCTGATACATCTGCTGTCTGATGAAGCCGTCACATCTGCTATTGTATTTACGCGCACCAAACACCGGGCAAACCGTGTGTCTCTTGCGCTCTCTAAGGCTGGCATTTCATCTGAGCCAATCCACGGCAATAAATCACAAGGTGCACGCCAACGCGCCTTGGGCGCTTTCAAGGCAGGCGAGATTAAGGCGCTGGTCGCAACTGACATTGCTGCGCGCGGTATTGATGTTGATGCTGTCTCGCATGTGATAAATTTTGAACTGCCTAATGTATCCGAAGACTATGTTCACCGGATTGGACGGACAGCGCGCGCTGGGGCGTCCGGCAATGCTATTTCGCTTTGTGCTCCGGATGAACGGGCCTTTCTTAAATCTATTGAGAAGCTTATCAAGCTCAGCATTTCTGTTGTCAAAGGCATAGAAGTGAGAGATGAGGATGTTCCTCCGCCAGAGCCACGCGGGCCACGGCCGCCTCGGCGGTCTGGCGGACCAGGCGGCGGGCGCGGCTCTCGCGGCGCCAAGCCATCAGGAGAACAGGGCGGGCGGCACAAAAGTGGTGGTCAGAAACGGAGACCAGCCAGCGCAGTCGGCCAAAAACAGCGTCCTGCCGGTAGCGGTAACGCCGGCGGCCGCCGGCGCTCACAAGCCCCAAAGACAGCTTAAAAGGCGTCTGGTAGGGCAGTAATCGTCACACCCAGAGTTGCTATTGCTAGGGTGATGAATGCTTTGTGAGTTAACAGATGCTGCTGCTTGAAGCCTAACACCATCTCATAAAAAAAGAGCGCCTCTGTGGTAAGAGACGCTCTTTTTTTTAGAGGTTTTTTATCAGCAGATTAGATGCTGCCTTTACCCATTTGCTTTGCAATATAGTCAGCCTGACGCATGGCGAGTGCCACAATTGTCAGGGTTGGGTTTTCAGCTGCACCGGTGGTGAACTGGCTACCGTCTGATATGAATAGATTATCGATATCATGTGTCTGACCCCATTGATTAACAACACCATCGCGCGCTTTTGCACTCATCCGGTTGGTACCCAGATTATGGGTTGATGGATATGGCGGAGTAGGCATTGTGCGTACCGCACCAACCGCATCATATACAGCCGCACCCTGTTTATAGGCATGGTTGCGCATTGCGATATCATTCGGGTGATCGTCAAAGTGAACATTCGGGACCGGCAGACCAAACTGGTCTTTTTCGGTTGCATGCAAGGTAACCCCGTTTTGTTCTTGCGGCATATCTTCACCAACAAGCCACATACCTGCCATCCGGTCATACCCATCCATTGCGGTTGAGAATTCACGGCCCCATGCACCCGGGTCAAGGAAGGCTGCCATAAAGGGTAGGCCAATCGATAGTGTTTCCATCTCATAGCCACCAACAAAGCCGCGTGACGGGTCATGACGTGATTCATCCTGGATGATCCCTGCCATCGTAGTGCCACGATACATATGCACAGGCTTATCAAAGATGGCATAAATTGAGCCTGTCATGTGGCGCATATAGTTTTTGCCAACCTGACCTGATGAGTTTGCTAGACCATCACTGAACATGGATGATGCAGAATTCAGCAACAGGCGCGGGCTCTCAATCGAGTTACCTGCTACACAGACAACCCGTGCTTTCTGCAGATGCTGGTTGCCATCCTTATCAGCATAGACAACACCTGTGACCTTACCAGTCTTATCATGCTCAATGCGCAGGACCTGACTATTGGGCCGAACTTCAAGCTTGCCAGAAGCTTCGCCTTTTGGAATTTCTGAATAGAGCGTTGACCATTTTGCTCCGGACTTACAGCCCTGAAAACAGAAACCGATTTGCTGACAAGCGCCGCGGCCGTCACGTGGCTCACTGTTAATCGCCATATTACCGGTATGGCATTCCGTATATCCCATCTTTTTGGCGCCAGCTTCAAATACCTTGAAGTTGTTATTGCCTGGCAGGCCTGGAATACCATTTGTGCGCGTGACGCCCATCCGGTTTTCAGCCTTGTCATACCATGGCGCAAGGTCTTTGCCTGTAATCGGCCAATCAAGAAGATTTGCTCCGGCAACTGCACCATAGTTGGTCAAGGCCTTCCATTCATGATCCTGAAAGCGCAGAGACGCTCCTGCCCAGTGAATTGTCGAACCGCCAACAGCTTTCACAATCCAAGATGGCAGACCAGCAAAGTCTTTGGCAATCCGCCAGTTGCCAGATGTTGTCCGCTTATCAAGCCATGAAATCTGGCCAAAGCTTCCCCACTCATCATTCTGGAAATCATCAATTTCGTGACGACCACCAGCCTCAAGCATCACGACATCAATGCCTTTGAGCGCAAGTTCAGTTCCAACCATACCGCCGCCAGCACCAGAGCCGATAACGACAACGACACTGTCATCTGTTAAATCATATTTATTCGCCATTTTTTTCTCTCCCCTAAACCTGGTCTAGCCAGTCAATGTCATCGAATCCGCGATACAGATATCCGCCTTTTGATGCGGACTCGCCTTCATATGCGAATTTTTCCCAGACCTGTTTATTATTATAGAGGCCAGTAATCAGGCTTCCCCGAACCTTCTGGAAAAAGCCTGAGCTTTCCATTGCGCGCAGAATAGCAACACGGTCAGCTTCCCAGCCAACATCAGAGTAAGGCATGCCATGTGCATCGTTTGCTGCTTTGTTTAACGCCGTAACGCCGTCTTCAAACAACGCCTTCTGACCAGCATCGCCAGCCGCAGCTTCGTCAAACGACGAGACGGCGAACGCGTAATAGTCATCAGTGAGGCGGTCATGGGGATAAATGTCACGTGACATCTGAACTAACGTAGCAAATGTCTCTGGCGTCAATGCCTTAGTTGTTGCTGCCCAGGCACCATTGCCGCCTGTGATAACACCTGTCGAACTGATCGACATGACAACGAGCGATGCACCAGCAGTGCCGAGAAGACTTCTTCTCGAAAAGGTTAAATCCTTTTTCTTAGTTTTCATTGATGTTTCCTCCTAATAATGAAAGCTTTTTTATTGTCTTAAGGCGGAAAGTTGCCTTCATATACTCTCCGCTACACGTATCGACCGTGCTTTTGAAGCACTTCGATTTTGTATCCGTCGGGATCCTGAACGAAGAAAAACTTCGCCATTAAGGCACCATCCCGGTGGAATTCCTTAACATCAGTGGGTGATAGGCCGGCGGCGGAAAACCGCTCATATTCTGCATCGACATCATCAACCGCGAGGGCAA
>TARA_B110000483_G_scaffold97772_1_pt1 | contig 10866 bp, 9 predicted proteins | sample TARA_B110000483 | Tara Oceans TARA_B110000483 (sample SAMEA4398176) | marine metagenome | biome: Polar Biome; feature: [SRF] surface water layer (ENVO:00010504); material: water (ENVO:00002006), including particulate matter (ENVO:01000060) such as... | depth 5 m
CATCTACATAAACCTCATGTTGTGGGCTTTGGACCCCTTTATTTTGAAATCCTTCACCCATACTACCCATAGCATAACTCCCAGGAGCAATCGCTCGCATTTTTATGCTTTTCTTAAGGCCAAGAACAGTTTCTTCATAATTTTCCAAACGAGTATTGACGCCAGATGAATGGATCATCATGAGTAAAAAAAATAAACTAAGGGTCAATTTATATAGGAACATAGAGCGACTGGCCTGTTTTATAGTAAGGGTATCAATTAGAGGGAATTACAATCAAAAGGGCATTACTATTTTTATAAAAATAAGTAATTGAATTTTGAAGTAAGTCAGTCGTTTGACCCTTACCATTCTACCAATCTAAAAAAAAACTGTCAATTATACATAATAATTGGTCTATTTTTGTAACCATGAAGTTCAGTCACCTTTTAATCATTTTAATTGTCTTTTCAAGCTGTGAAATAGGGTCTGTCTTCGGCCCTGAAATTCCCAAAATAGAAATTGAAAAAAAGGACTCGGGCTTGAGTTGGGACAAAAAGGGCAAGCGACGTTACCAAGGTGAGTTGTTTTCAGGTTATGTGGTCCAAAAAAATCAAAAAAATAAAATTCTAAGTAAGACCCCCTTTTATGAAGGGTTGCGAGAAGGTGATATGATAGGTTATTATAGTGATGCTACAAAAAGACACCAAAGACCTTACCTCCATGGCAAAAAGCATGGAATCCATTTCGGTTGGTATCCCAATGGTTCACTCAAATTTGAATACTATTTCAAGAATGGCTTGAGCGTGGGTAATCATAAAGAATGGTATCCAAATGGTTCTCCCTTGCAAGATCGGAACTATGTCAATGGTCAGGCTATGGGTGCTCAGAAAGTTTGGCGTAGCGATGGTAAAATCAGAGCTAATTTCGTCATCCGTGAAAATGGCAAAAAGTATGGACTGATGGGCATGAAGCGCTGCACCAAAATTGATACAAAAAAACAAATATTAGATCCCTATACAAGGTAATAAATGAAAAATATGATTTGGCTCCTCATCTGTGTTTGGCTAATTTCCTGTGATCGACAGGAAAGCAAAAAGGAAACACAAGAAATTATAGAAATCGAATTACCTTACTATAACGAACCTACATTTACTCCAGAATGGATTGAAGAGGATGCTGTTGGTTACAACAAAATTCATAGCATAGCAAATTTTAAATTTCAAAACCAGAATGGCGATTGGATTGAGCAAAGTGATTTGGATGGAAAACTCTATGTCGCTAATTTCTTTTTCTCCATTTGCCCTAATGTATGTCCCTTAATGACGGGGAATTTACTCAAAGTACAAGAAGCTTTTCAGTCGAATCCCAATGTTAAAATTCTATCACATACCGTAATGCCATGGTTAGATTCTGTAGGTAGACTTAAAGAATATGCCGTATTGAACGGCATAGATGATGAGAATTGGTCTTTACTTACCGGTGATAAAAATGACATTTACCAGCTTGCAAGAAGCTCCTATTTCGCCGATGAGGGCTTTGGGAAGACTGTGACAGAAGAAGATGACTTTTTACATACTGAAAATTTGGTGTTAATAGATCAAAACAGGCATATCAGAGGTATTTACAACGGTACGCTTTCACTTGAAACCAAACAATTGATTGAAGACATTAAGTCCCTTTTAGAGTGATCATATCTTTTTAATTGCTGAATCCCCACCGGCATCAAAATTTAGTTCTGGATGGCCTCTTTACGTGATGAGAAAACAGAAGCCGTAAGATGATTAACTTGCTTTTCTTTGAAAAAGAGAGAGATGCTCCATTGCTAACTGCCCTCTATTCGATATATCAATTAAATTATTTGAAAAATAATATCCATAACATCAGTTCTAAAATAGTTGCGATTTTCGTTTAATATAAAAATATAATTAAGGTGTAGTTGAGTGGTCTCTAATTAGCTAGTTGAAAGATTTTTAATAATGACCATAAAAAAAGATGACTCATTACTCTTTCATTTAGAAATAATGTTTATTAACTAATCAGATTTCAATTTTTAAACAATATTATTCAAAATAAATACCTTTGTATTTAGATTTACACCCTGCTTACCTAGTATTATTTAGTAGCCATTATTATTAAAGCCATGAAAACAAATAAATCAATACTCCTCACCGCACTGATCTTTGGTGGCATGATGTTGTCCAATTGTGGTAGTGATGATGGGGTGGACACCATCAAAATTCAAGTTAACCAATTCGTAACAGACGATGACCTCACTACCACAGAGTGCCTGTCATCCACTGCTGCCAATGACCTTGCGGTAATTGCTTGCCTTTTTTATGATGAATCCGTTGTCGTTGTCGTAGGAGAGAAAAGTCTTACGATCACCGCAACCAGCGAGCCTGATCATAAAAGTATGTATTATGAAACGACTCATGCTTTGTACGAGGACTATAGTGAGGATGATAATGACGATTTCTATAAGAATCCAAATACAATTAGTACTATGGATTATACCTTCACCCTACCTAGATTTCCTGAAGCGGCTACCAATAACGAAGGGACTCCTTTCGGCCCAATGGGTGTGTCTATCAACAGCGTCGTATTTTACAACCAAGTAGCTGCACCCGGAGACGACATATTAGAAGAACTCAACACATTTGATCAATATGAAGGACATCCAACGGGTACCGGTTCTTATCATTACCACATTGAACCTACTTGGTTGACAGAAATCAAAGGTGACAGTAGCTTTTTAGGCCTTTTACTTGATGGCTTTCCTGTTTACGGGCCTGTAGAAAGCGGGGTTACCTTGACCAATGATGATCTTGACGATTATCATGGTCACACCAGCACAACTACCCATTTTCCAGAAGGAATTTATCATTACCATATCACCGCTGACCTTCCATGGATTAACGGGGGTGAGTTTTATGGTACCGCGGGTAAGGTCACTCAATAAAAATAACGTAGTAAAACCATAAAAAATGATCCGTTTATGCCGCTAATCAGTTAACTGTAATATAGACCACTAAGTCGCAAAGATCATCTTGATGAGATACCCCATATTTCAAGATAGGAAGATCATCGCTATTAATACACCACATCTTATTAACCTTTCTCCACGTTATATTTAACAAAAAAATGTAGATTTGACCTCTTACATATATCCGAGTGTTACAAAAAATATTATACTATGGCCTGATCTACCCCATTTCAAGGCTTCCTTTTTTTTTAGTTTACCGCATATCAGATGTTCTTTTCATCGTATTGTTTTACTTCGTCAGGTATAGAAGGAAAATAGTTTATCAAAATATTAAAAATTCCTTTCCTCAGCATTCAGCACAGGCATGCCAAAGTATGAGCTTTGCTTTTTATCGACATTTTTGCGACCTCGTCGTTGAAAGTTTGAAGTTATTTACCCTCAGCGAAAAAAGAGCTCAGGCACGTATGCTTTACAAAAACGTCGCACTTATAAAGCAGCTTTCAGCAAACCAAAAAAACATTACCTTAATGGGCGGGCATTATGGTAATTGGGAACTATTAGCCATCACTATAAACCATGCCTTACCCCATCAATGTAAGGCTTTTTATACACCTCTCAAAAATTTGTTTTGGGAAGATAAGATGAAACAAAGCAGAAGCAGATTTGGTCTTCAGATGGTAAGTATTAAAAATATCCCATCTCTTGCCAAAGCAAACCATGATCCCTTATTCTGTACCATTTACGGATCTGATCAATGGCCAAGGAATCCTCAAAAAGCGTATTGGACTCAATTTTTAAACCAAGATACCGGATTTCAAAAAGGTGCTGAGAAGTTTGCGAAAAAAAATAATGAAGCCGTAGTTTTCGGTAAAATAAAAAAAATAAAAAGGGGTTATTACGAAACTGAATTCATTCTTATCAGTGAAGAGCCCACTCTGGAAAAGGATAACTTTATAATGGAATCTTACAAAGAGCTGCTGGAAGCACAAATAAGGGAAGATCCATCCTATTATCTATGGTCCCACAAAAGATGGAAACACCAAAGACCCGAAAAAAAAAACTTTAGTTAAGGTTAAAGCCGCTCAATCTAAAACTTTAAAATCAGTTAAAACATACCTTAACTCCTCATCTTCCATATCTTTCTCCATATTGAAATATATCATATTCGGAAAGCCATATTTTTCGTTAAAAGTATATTCGGCGATAAATGGATTTCTAACTTTTTTCTCCTCTATCCAATCAAAAAATTCAGGAATGGTTTTACCCATCTTACTTCCATTTTCCATCTCGACACCATTAATAGCAATGATTTTTCCTTGGTCAACTTCAATGATTTTAGGCTCGCGCGTCATGGGTGGGCAGAAACAACTCAACTTTTGTGTTACCTGATAGTGAACGATTTTTTGGCGTTCCCACCTTTTTCGATTTTGAGCTATCACATCTTCTGTTTGATTGGGGTTTGATAGGCTACAACCCACAAAAATCAAACTAATTTGAACCAGTACCAATATCTTATTATTCATGTCCTCTTATTTTCTTCTCACAAGCTAAAGAATATAATTTATATCTTGTTTTAAAAATTCTTAAGAAATTAAATTCGCATTGTTTCTTAACTCTTTTGATCCTGAAATAACTTGATCTAAACATTACACTTAAAAAAAACGAAAGTGCTTTTCTTAATAAGCATCTGCCTGCTCATTAGACTACAATGTATACCAAAAGTTGAAAAAATTAAAAGCTTGAATACACCCTCAGCGATCATGAAAGCCGTTTGCCTTCAGTAGGTCAAAAATGAAAATGACATCGTCATTACATACGTTTTATCAGATACAACCTTAAGATTCAAAGACAGAAATAATATTTATTATTTTGAAAGGATAAATAACTACTTAAAGATTAAAAATGATCATCAAGATACATTCACCTATGTGGAAGTCAGTTGTGGTGAAAAAAAGATGCATTAGTCAATGTACATAAACCTCTCTCCCTGAGAACTATTCTATTTTATGACTCAATCTACATGACTGTTCGTTGTTAATTATTTTTATCATGAATGAATGATCTTATATAAATTCTGTGTAATTTTAGATGTTGAAATAATTTTTTTTAGAAGTAGGGGTTACCTTTATTGAAACGAGCGTATACACCGAAATAATATTTTTCCAGTAATCAAGAATAAACAAACTCAATATTAACTCAATACATCAAACTGTCATGAAAATAAAAAAACCGATTTTAACCATACTCGTATTAGCTGCTATAGCTACAGGCCTTTATGTTATCCAAATTACGGTTGGATTTCCACCTTCAGATGCCACTGGCTCTGCAATAAAAGGGGTTCAAAAGGCAAATAAATATAAAATTGAAGATGATACCGAAGTAGAGCTTGTAGGAGAAAGCGTACAGATATTACTTCAAAACGATGAATTTCAAGCTCTCATGCAAGACGAAAATTTTACTGAGTTGATCGCTTCAGAATCTTTTGCAGAATTAGCAAAAAATACAGACTTTCTTGAGCTTACTCAAAATCAGGATTTCTCAGAACTCATAGCCTCTGGAAGCTTATCTAAGAATCCCATGTATGAAAAATTAGCTGCCAATCCCATGTTCCTAACTTTGGCTAAAAATCCAGCGTTCATGCAAATCGCAAAAAATCCAGCATTCAGGAATATTGCTAAAAATCCAGCATTTGGCAATGTAGTCCGATCATCTCAGTTGGGTGTTCTTCAAAAAATGGTGCAATAAGAAATTTAATAAAAAAGGCCCAAAGTAATTTGAGCCTTTTTTATTAGTCTTGAATTCTTGATTGTCCATGTTTGATTGTCAGACAGGCGAACATAAAAGCATTAATAAAAGTCTAACGTCTAAACCATGAAGTACCTTTCGCTGCTCCTTTTACTATTTTCATTTGGCTCATCGGCCCAAGAAGTTTTTCAATCAAAAGATGCGAAAATCATTCATTACGATCCGCGTAAAAGCTTTATCCTACCTTATACTGTCAGATGCTTCGATAACGCCTTAGATTTTCATAAAAGATTATTTGATTATGAGCCCACAGGAGAAATTACAATAGTTCTTGACGATTTCAGGGATTATGGCAATGCTCTTACCAGCGCAGCACCTTTTAATCTGATCAACATAGGCTTGTCTCCCTTTAGTTATGCGTTTGAAACATGGCCGGCAGGCGAACGCATATTTTCTTTAATGAACCATGAATTGGTCCATATGGCCGCTCTAGATAATACCTCTAAACGCGATCGGTTTTTTCAAAAACTATTTTTAGGCAAGGTAATGCCCAGCATTGAACATCCCATCTCTATGTTTTACAGTTTCTTGACCATTCCAAGATTTTATGCCCCTCGGTGGTACCACGAGGGAATTGCGTCCTATGTAGATACTTGGATGAGTGGAGGTCAAGGAAATGCAATGGGCAATTATGATGAGATGTTTTTTCGTACTAAGGTCATCGAGGATGCTGAAATTTACAGTGCGCAAGGCTTAGAATCAGAAGGTATCAATAGTGATTTTCAAGGTCCAAGTATTTCTTACTTTTACGGCACTCGTTTTATGGGTTATTTGGCCAATAAATATGGTCCCGAAAAAATAGTAGAATGGGTACAAAGAAAGGACAATAGTAAAAGATTCTTTGCTAAACAATTCAAGGAAGTTTTTGGTTTTTCAATTGACAAAGGATGGGATGATTGGTTAGCTTTTGAGAAAAATTTTCAGCAGGAAAACATAGCCTTGATCAAAGAGAATACCATCACCCAAGCAACGCCTATCACCGAAAAAATTCTAGGTTCGGTCTCTTATGCTCATTTTGATCAAAAAAGAAATAAAATTTATGTAGCCATAAACTATCCAGGTAAAGTACCCTTCTTAGCATCAATTGATTTAGTAGATGGAGACATTCAACATCTTACCGACATAAAAGGTGCTGCCCTTTTCTACGTTTCTTCCATCATCTATGATGAAGATGGCGATAAAATTTATTTTACTACCGATAACAATGCGCAACGTGATTTGAACAGTTTTGATCTGAAAACAAAAAAAATAAAACTATTAAATGAGGATGCCAGATTTGGTGATTTAGCGTTGAATCCTGTAGATAAATCTATTTGGGGGGTAAAACATGATAATGGATTCTCTACCATTATTAAAATGATTCAAAATGATTCCACAGATGACAATCCTACACCCTACAGCTCAACCTTCGACGGCATGGTTACCCTTCGATATGGATTCGATATTTTTGATATGGATATATCACCTGACGGTAAATATTTAAGTGCGGCAGTAAGCGATTACAGAGGCTCACAAAAACTTATGCTCTACGAAATCGATGCGTTCACGGGTTTTGAATCCAAATCCCAAATGCTTTTTGATTTTGATGATGCCTCACCACAAAGCTTCCGATTTACCAAAGATGGAAAATACCTTATCGGTACCAGTTATTTTTCTGGAATCAGTAATGTTTACCGCATTGATCTTGCCACTTTTGATGGTGAGGGTGAAGGAGTTGAAGTCATGAGTAATGCCGCAACAGGTTTCTTTAGGCCGGTTTTACTGGACAGCAGCCGGTTATTCGTTTTTGAATACAAGAGTAAAGGTTTTCAGCCTTCCATCATTGCCAATGAACCCGTTGATGCGCTTTCATCCATTAATTTTCTCGGTACAAAAACGGCTGAGTCGCATGATTTTGTAAAAGAATGGTATACCAAACGCCCAAGTCAAGGTCAAGCATCAGACGATTCAATATCTTTTGAAACGACGGTTTATCGTCCTGGTAAAGAATTTCAACTAACCTCTGCTTACCCGACCCTGGTGGGCTACCAAAATTTTATGGGAGTGGGCTACAAGTTTAATTTCAGTGATCCTTTGGGATTTACAGAGCTGAATTTATCTTTCTCTTATACGCCTACCCAGTGGTTCAATTCTTTAAGTGATAGTCCGTTCGAAACTAAGATACTCTCGGATGATGAAACTTTTCATGCCAGCGTAGATTTTGCTGCAGGAAGTTTTTTCTATCGATTGGCTTATAACCCAGCCGATTTTTATGATTTATTTGGCCCTACCAAGAGATCTAGAAAAGGTATCAGTGGTGGCATAGATTGGGGAACCTCATTGATTTGGAATCCGCCCATTACCTTATTTTTAGATTTGGGGCTAAGTGGGTTTTATGGTCTAGAAAAAAGTAATGATTTTCAGCAATTGTCGTATGCTGGATTTGATGGTAACTTATATTTTGATTTCTACTCGGCCCTGAGCTACAGTTTTATCAAAAATTCAATTGGCGCAGTGGATGATGAAAAAGGCATCACCGCCGTATTAGAGGCCAGTACCGCCTACACGGCAGGGGGAATCTATCCGAGCTTGGTTGGTAACTTAGATTTTGGTATCCCTTTACCCATTAAACATACCTCTATTTGGTTGAGATCTGCTATAGGTAAAAATTTTAGTAATGAATTAAATCCCTTTACCCGATATGGTTTTGCCGCCTTTGGTAATAACTATATAGATTCTTGGAATTCGAAGCAATATCGAGGTACTTATGCATTTCCAGGCTTGACCTACACCGATAATGTTTACATAGAATCAAGAGATTTTGGCAAGCTCATGCTCGATGTCTTGCTTCCCCCCATTAGATATAAAAAATTGGGCTTCTTTAATTTATTTGCCAATTGGACCCAAGCCTCTCTATTTACTTCTATTTTATATTCACAAGATTATAATGAAGGTGGCCATCCTAGAAACCTAAAGTATCTCAACCCCTTTACTCCACCACCTGCGGGAACGTCTTGGGATGATAAAATGTGGACGGATACTTATGTGAATTTCGGGGCACAAATTGATACCCGTATCGTTCTTTTCTCCTTACTCCCATCCACCATATCTATCGGAATGGCACGTGCCTATGACATGGATAGTAAAGCCCCTTTTGACGAATTCATGATCTCATTGAAATTACTCAATTAATTCCTTCATTTAAAATAGATTAAAAATGCTGAAAGAAATAGGATTATTGTCACTCTCTCTACTTCCAGGATTGATCATTGTCATTTTTATTTTTTTCTCTGATAAGCATGAAAAAGAACCTATTGGGCTTTTAGCTGTCAGCTTTGCTTTTGGAATTCTCACCTTTGGACTTGCTTACTTTACCGGGGTATTCTTGGAAAAACATTACGAAATTGAACCTAACAATTTGGTAGACGAATTGTTTTTTGCTTTTATCATCGTGGCATTTGTTGAAGAGGTATTCAAATTTTCATTTGTAAGATTCATCCTTTATCGCAATCATAATTTCAATGAACCCTTCGATGGCATTGTTTACACGGTTATGGTGGCCATGGGTTTTGCCACCATCGAAAATGTCATCTTTGTGATGCAAGGTGGCGTGACTACTGGCATTGTGAGAATGTTTTCTACGGTCCCTGCCCATGCCACTTTTGCCGTTATCATGGGTTATTACTTAGGGAAAGCGAAATTCAATGAGAAGAAAGTAGCTTTAGATATTGATGGAGACGGGATACCTGACATCAAACTCAACACCAAGGTATTGACTTCTTTGATTGCTTTTATTGGGTTTGCCATCGCAACCGTAATTCATGGCTTTTATGATTATTTTTTACTTACCTCGTTCATGCCCGGAATATGGATCATGGCCTTTATTTCCCTTTCGATAGCTGTGCTTTTCGCTCAAAAAGCAATGACCTTGCATCAGGATGCTTCACCCTTTAAGAAAACTGAATAATTAGGAAGAGGTATTATAAAATTTCTTTTTTTATAAATATTGATCTATTCAAAAAGAATTAATGAAGGGCCACAACTTTTACCAATAAATCCTCATCAGCCCATCATTCTTGACCGCTCACATTAAAGTGGGTCTTCTTGTAAAGCATGATAATTTGTTTAAATTGTTAACTTATTAATCATCTTATCTGTCTTAGGAAGCACAATAAGTCATCAATGGGTATCAAAATAGCTATTTCAATAGATGGAAGCGAAGACTTTCTCGTTTTTAAAGCAGGCAAAGACTGGAAAGCCTTTGATTTTTATCAAAAATCTGTTGTATCGTATTTGGCAAACATCAAAAACATGGATGACTTCCGGCAAAGAGGTCGTGAGTTGATGAAAGCCCAACTTCTTGATTTCAGATATGAACAATGGCGACTGAGTCATCTCCAAGAACTTGAATATGATTATTTAATTGAAAAAGAGATTCAAGACGGTTTTGTCTCAAAAGAACCTAAAATACTTAAAGGTACAGTCGCAGAAATTCAATCAAAACTTCAAAAATGCCGGTCAACGGCAGAAATTTTATTCGCCTTAAAAGCACTCCTCGATGAGGGCTATTTTAACATCTCAAAGTCAGAAGGAAAATCTTTTCTTACCTTTTTCAGTCAGACCTTATTCGGTACTCACAGAAAAACGGTACTTTATCACGCCTATACAGAATTACTAAAAAAAGATTACCCAAATTATTTTTCCGAACAGTGACTTTAATAAAAAAAGATGCTAGATATCTTTTATGATAACCTTGAGACAAAGGAATTTTTCGACTAGGCTTTTAACCCCCTGTTAAATTCATTTTCATTATATTTACAAAAAAAATACATAACATTATGAGAAATTTTTTAAGTGTCTTTATATTTATTTTAATTACCCTGAGCTGTCAACCAACAGAAGCACCCAAAGAAACGGTGGTAATAACTGAAACAGAAATGGTAGAAAAAAATTCGGATGAGCCAATAGGTCCTCACACCTCAGCCGAATGGAAAATATGGGCTTATAGTACAGCCGCTCCTTCATTTATCGCTTCTGGGTGTACCGTTTTGGATGTTGATGGTACTGTCTTAAGAGAAGGAACTAATGGATGGACAGCAATGGCTGCAAATCCTAGAGG
>TARA_B110000483_G_scaffold159802_1_pt1 | contig 10862 bp, 12 predicted proteins | sample TARA_B110000483 | Tara Oceans TARA_B110000483 (sample SAMEA4398176) | marine metagenome | biome: Polar Biome; feature: [SRF] surface water layer (ENVO:00010504); material: water (ENVO:00002006), including particulate matter (ENVO:01000060) such as... | depth 5 m
CATATGCACTATGGGCAGACACAATTTCTTATAGAGACAATTTGCCTTCGTGGAGAACCCCTTGGAAAAATAACTCTGAAAAAACAAATGATGAGTTGGACAAATGATTGTACGCATACTATCAGGGCTTATAGGTTTTACTCTAGCCTATCTCATTGGTGTAAGTGGTTATGTTTTAGAGGTTTTAGGTATTCTTATTGTAATTGGTCTTTTTATTGTTTGGTCCGCAAACAGGAGAGACAGTTAAATCTCGCGAGAGTTTTTAAGGAGTTTTTCATCAAGACATATTAAAAGTTATCTTGCAACGATGGCAGCCAGAAAAAAAATTTGATGAGTTTTCAATCCATAAGCCTTTAGCATATACCAAGAAGTTTTTATTCATATAAAGACAAGAAACTTTTGAGAAGCATTCCTAAGTCCTCTACCCACCAAGCCCAACGACATTATCACCTGTAACACTTTGAGGTCATACAATCTCTTCTCCTTGTAATTCCTCAACAGTATATATTTAAAAGTTGTGGGTGATGTATTAGCTGTTGTTGCTTTTCATAGCATGTACTCTCACAACATATAATTTCTATTTTTATTATTTGATTATACTCGTTGGTTAAAGATAGGACCCCTGGGCCTTTTTTCCAGGCTTCAAAGTGGGCCCAATTAATCGGATCTTGTCTCAGCATATTGTATGTTGAGTGCATATTTTCATGTTCAATTCGTGACTCATCTCAACGATAGTAAGTGATGGACTTCAGAATTATAAAGGCTACTGATTACAAGATTACTTATGCTCTTAGCTTTAACTTTAATCTTAGCTAACGTTTACCTCTTCGCCAATCCCAAGGGGCTACGGGGTTCTCATCAACCCACAGTCCAATCCTTCTATTTTTAGCTTGAGCCTCGAGTTCATAAAGTATCTTATTATCAGTATATTTTTTGTATACCCAGGCCATACACTGTTTAACTAGTTCATTATTGATATTCTGATTATCAAGAAAAACGACACCAATAGTTCTTCCATACCTATCTTTGATTTGTGTTTTTATGAAAATTTTTTTCTGATACTCAATATTTACCGCCCAATAAAACGAAGAAATTGGACAATTGAGGTGGTACAAGCATTATCCTGTGTACTTTTTCATATAAATAGATAATATTGCTCGTACTAGGAATAACCTGCACTCTTTGGAGATTATAATTATGAATACTTTCACTAATATTCAAGGACGTAAAATTCGAATTGCTGTAGTTGGTTGCGGACGTATTTCGATAAATCACTTAAGTGCAATAGAGGTCCATCAAAATAATTTTGAATTAGTAGCAGTTTGTGATTCTGAATCAACACCGTTAAAACTTGCAACGGAGAAATACAAAGTACCTGGCTACCTGTCTTTGAGAGAGATGCTGATTAATGAGGAGCTAGATGTTATTTCGATTTGTACTCCTTCAGGTATGCATTCTGATCAAACTGTTCACATTGCTAAGGCCGGTATCCATGTTATTAGTGAAAAACCAATGGCAACTAGATGGAGAGATGGATTAAGAATGGTCAAGGCCTGTGATAACGCTAACGTAAGATTATTTATTGTGAAGCAGAATCGCCAAAACGCCACGTTACAACTACTCAAACGTGTTATACAAGAAAAACGGTTCGGTCGAATTTTTATGGTTAATATCAATGTATTTTGGACGCGACCACAAGCATATTACGATCAAGCTAAATGGCGAGGTACTTGGGAGCTTGACGGCGGTGCGTTTATGAATCAGGCAAGTCATTACATCGATTTAGCAGATTGGTTGATTGGCCCTGTGGATAAAGTTCAGGCGATGATGGGAACATTAGAGCGAGATATCGAAGTCGAGGACACCGGTGTCATTAATATCAGATGGCGAAGTGGTGCAATGGGTTCAATAAATGTCACTATGTTGAGCTACCCAAAAAATTATGAAGGATCTATTACCATCCTTGGTGAAAAAGGGACAGTAAGAGTGGGCGGACTTGCAGTTAATGAAATTCAGCATTGGGAGTTCGAGGATAAACGTGACTATGACGATAAAGTAACCGATGCAAATTATGAGACGGACTCTGTTTATGGTTTTGGTCACCCACTTTATTATAAAAATATTGTTGATGTATTGCGTGGAGATGCTGAGCCTGAAACTGATGGTCGTGAAGGCTTAAAATCATTAGAAGTTTTGATTGCAGCTTATCTAGCTGCAAGAGATGGTTCAACTGTCTCACTCCCATTAGAATATTGATATGAACAAAGAATCTTTTTCAGTTCACCAGACAGCAGTTATAGATAATGGCGCCCAAATCGGTGAAGGTACAAGAATATGGCATTGGACACATGTTTGCGCAAAAGCAGTTGTTGGGAAAAATTGCTCGTTAGGACAAAATGTTTTTGTTGGTAACAAGACAGTGATTGGCAATAACGTTAAGATTCAAAATAATGTGTCGATCTATGATGGTGTGATCCTAGAAGACGATGTTTTCTGTGGACCTAGTATGGTCTTTACTAATGTCTATAATCCTCGCTCCGAAGTAACTCGAAAGAATGAATACCGAAGTACATTGGTAAAAAAAGGGGCTACCTTGGGAGCAAACTGTACTATTGTATGCGGGGTAACGATTGGCAAATACGCATTTGTCGGTGCTGGTGCAGTGATCAATAGAGATGTACCGGCATATGCCCTGATGGTTGGCGTTCCAGCTAGGCAAATTGGGTGGATGAGTGAATATGGAGAGCAGCTTGATTTACCACTTTCCGGACAGGGTGAAACTAAATGTAATCATACCAGCCGAGTTTATTACTTATATAATAATATACTCTCATAATTTTTTATTTACTTAACTTGTAAACACGAAATTGTTTTCTTTTTTAGGATTAAATACATGGAATTTATAGATCTTAAAGCCCAGCAGGCAAAAATTAGAGACGATATTGACGACAATATAAGAAAAGTACTAGACCATGGGCAGTACATTATGGGTCCAGAAGTGCTTCAGTTAGAGGAAAAACTTGCCGAATATGTCGGTGTGAAACACTGTATAGGAGTGTCTTCAGGTACAGATGCATTACTTATAGCAATGATGGCACTAGAAATTGGTCCGGGAGACGAGGTAATAACCACTCCTTTCACCTATTTTGCCACAGGTGAAATGATCACATTATTAGGAGCCAAACCTGTCTTTGTAGATATTGATGAACAAACTTATAATATCAATCCATACAAGATTGAGCAGGCTATTTCTACTAAAACTAAAGCTATTGTGCCCGTTAGTTTATATGGTCAATGTGCTGATTTCGATAGAATTAACGATATTGCTAGTAAGTATAGTCTTCCAGTCATAGAAGATGGTGCCCAGAGTTTTGGGGCGACTTATAAAGGAAAAAAATCTTGTGGCCTGTCTACTATAGGTTGTACTAGTTTTTTTCCATCCAAACCCTTGGGTGGTTATGGAGATAGTGGCGCCTGCTTTACTGATAATGATGAATTAGCCAATGTTATGCGGCAAGTCAGATCACACGGACAAGATAGGCGTTATCATCATCTGAGAATAGGCATCAATGGCCGAATGGATACGATACAAGCTGCAATTTTGCTTGTTAAACTCGATCTTTTTAAAAAAGAAGTAGAAGTTAGACAAGTAGTTGGAGCCAAGTACTCGCAGCTACTAAGAGAAAATTGCCCAGAAATAATTACACCTTTTTTAGAAAAAAATAACACTAGCGTATACGCTCAGTACACGATACAGGTAAAAAATCGTGATGAACTCCAGAGACATTTAAAAACTGAAGGTATTCCGACAGCTGTTCATTACCCAATTTGTTTAAACAAACAACCTGCTACAAAGACAAGTGAATTCAACTTATCTATTTCAGAGTCACTTGCCAATAAAGTAATGAGTTTACCTATGCATCCCTATCTCAACAATTCAGACATTTCATCTATTGTAAAAAAATTAAAACAGTTTAATTGATGATTTTGATGCGTAAAACAATAATAAGTATGTTATTTTGATGACAATTCTTTAGTGTAAGAGAAGCAATATCAGAAAAACCAGAATTATAAGGAAATTTTACATGATCATTGTTCTCCTCCCAGCTTATAACGAAGAAAAGTCACTTCCTCAACTGATACCAAAACTTAAGCAAACAATGGAGAGTTTTTCTGAGGAATACTGCGTTATTGTTTGTAATGATGGTAGTACGGACAGCACACAAAAACTACTGGACCAAATGAGCCAAGATTTTCCAATAGAAGTTATTCATCACAAAATTAATCGTGGTCTTGGTGAAACTTCACGTGACCTTTTTGAGCATGCAGCAGTCATTGCAGCTGAAGGTGATATCATAGTACGTCTAGACTGTGATGATACACATGAGCCTGAATTTATACCTAAACTTATAAAACGTGCACGCAATGGCTGTGATGTTGTTATTGCCTCGCGGTTTGAACCAGGTGGCGGGCAAATGGGAGTTAGTAAATATCGTGCTTTTATTAGTCGGAGCGCAAATTATTTCATGAAAATATTTTTTCCAATATCAGGCTTGAAAGAATACTCTTGCGGATTTCGAGCTTATCGGGCTGAGATAATAAAGGAGGCTATCAGTTTCTATGGTAACAACTTTATCCAGCTAAAGGGGCTCGGGTTTACCTGTACTTTGGAAAAGCTTGTGAAACTAAAACTTATTGGTGCAAGCTTTGGAGAGGAGCCATTTCTTCTACGATACGACCAGAAGTTAAGTGATAGTAAAATGGTGAGCAGCGTCACGACACTAGGTTACTTAGTGATGACATTGCTTTATCACTGGCCTTGGGGCGGTTGGCGCTCAGGAATAAAAAAAAAATATAGAAACTGGAACATTTCAAATGATAGCTTATAACCGTATGTAGCTTTTTTAGGTAAATCACATACCCTATAACTATACTGAAAACATCTTTAATCATTCGAGTTAATATGTCATGTGCGGTTTAGCAGCAATTATTTCATCGGGACGGCCGCTCAACGATCGACAAGATGTAATGGCAGAGATGCTTGCAAGGATTAAACATCGAGGGCCAGATGGCGAGGGATGCCACCATATTCCCAACCAAGCTTTACTTGGCCATAAACGCTTAGCTATTATAGATATTGAACATGGCGTGCAGCCTATGTTGGACGAAAATGGGCGTTACAGCTTAATCTTTAATGGCGAAATCTATAATTATCAAGAACTGCGTGAAACCTTGATTCAAAAGGGACACATTTTTCAGACCTCTTCTGATACCGAGGTTCTATTAAAGTTACTTATTCAAGATGGCACCGAAGCTGTTAGGCAGCTGAATGGTATGTTTGCTTTTATTTTTCATGACAGAGCCACAAATAGCTGGATTATTGCTCGTGATGCATTTGGCATTAAGCCACTATATTATTTAGAACTTAAAGATGAAATTATTTTTGCATCGGAAATTAAAGCATTGCTGGTTCATCCTGATATTACCGCTTCATGTGACGCAACAGCTTTACACCAATATATATCACTACAATTTTGTCTAGATGATAGAACTCTTTTTCAAGGCGTAAAAAAAATAAAACCAGGTTATTTTTATCTCGGTAGAGGTGCCGAAATACTTCAGGAAACCTGTTATTGGGATACCAATTATTCCATACATCGATATTCAGAAAATTATTATTTAGATCAGTTACGTGCCAATATAGAAGACAGTGTACGTCTACAGACTCGTTCGGATGTACCTCTAGGTGGCTATTTATCAGGAGGTTTAGACTCAAGCTTAGTTTGTACTCTTGCAGCAAAACATATGGATACAGCATTACCCATGTTTCACGGACGTTTTGCCGAAGGGCCGGAATATGATGAGTCATATTACGCTAAATTGGTTACAGAGAACACGAACAGTCTCTACTTCGAGATTGTGCCAACAGCACAAGACTTTGTAGATACTTTCCCCGATCTCATCTACGCGCTGGATGAGCCACTGGCCGGCCCAGGTTTATTTCCGCAATACTGCGTGAGTCGTATGGCTAGTGAACACGTGAAGGTTATTTTAGGAGGACAAGGCGGAGACGAGGTTTTTGGTGGTTATGCTCGTTATTTGGTGGGTTATCTTGAGCAGGCAATTAAAGGTGCAATATTTGAAACCCGTGAAGAGGGGAAGCATTTAGTAACTTTAGAATCTATTATTCCACAACTTACTCTACTAAAGCAGTACAAACCCTTGCTACAAAATTTCTGGAGTAAGGGATTATTTGATGACATGGATGCACGATATTTTCATCTTATCGATAGAAGTCAAAACTTGGAAAAAATTTTACATCAAGACACTTTATCTAGTTTTGATAAAACAGAACTATTTGCTGAATTCCAGAAAATTTTTAATCATCCTGATACTGAATCTTATATCAACAAAATGACACATTTCGATCAAAAGACGCTTTTACCAGCGCTATTACAAATCGAAGATAGAGTTAGCATGACAGTCTCTTTGGAGTCACGAGTTCCATTATTGGATACTCGTATTGTTGACCTCGTTACAACCATGCCGCCTCCATTAAAGTTCCAAGGGGGCCGCAGTAAACATATACTCAAAAAAGCCATGCGAAATGTATTGCCAGATACAATTATTAACCGCAAGGATAAAATGGGGTTTCCTGTACCATTACAAGATTGGATGAAAGCAGGCCCCGTGAGAGACTTTATAGGTGATATACTACTTTCGAAAAAGAGTCTCCAGCGAGGTATATATAAACCGGAAGCATTACATGACATGATGTCAAATCATGGTGTAGGCGGACGACAACTTTGGGGTGCGGTTTCACTCGAGATATGGCACCAGAGGTTCATTGATGCCTGCTAACATAGTTGCTTTACCATCCCAGGTAGCTATTAAAAAGCATATAATTTCAGCTTTAAGAGCATACTGGCTGAATCAAGAAAAATTGATTAGACAGCTTCCTATCGTAGATATTTCAGAACCACTAATGAATAAAACACTTAAACTTTATGCGGTGAATTTACCAGATTGGGGTAAAAGTTGTGGTGTGAATGGGGCAATTCTTGTGCCAGCCGAAGCTTGCCAAAAAGGCGACAATTGGCAACAGATTGATTGGTGGCTTGCTTCATTTTTAATGCTTGAATGTTGGCATGAGAGATGTTGGGAACAACAACACGGGCCTATTCATTCATATAGCTTTCGATTAAAAGGTTGGGATACTCGCGTTTGGGACCATGCATGGGTAAATAGAATTGGCCTTTTCCTTCGTGCTTGGGCAGCAGTTATGGTTGAGCAAAAACTTGATAGACTTTTTGACCCGATTCCAGCGGCTAGGATAGTGATGACTCACGATGTAGACGCTGTCAGTAAAACACTACCTATTCGAATAAAGCAGGGAATATTTAACTTTTTTAATAGTGCAAGGATGTTTGCTGAAGGAAATAGAACTCAGGCATGGAATAAGCTCATAACTGCTAAAAGATTTTGGTTTGGATCTGAAAACTGGTGGACATTTGATAAATTATTAGCTGAAGAATCTAGGTTTGGAATTGAGGCTCATTTTAATTTTTATGCTGATGTACGAAAAAAGACTCTTACTCGTTGGCTTTTAGACCCTGGATATGATGTTTCTGATTCGAAAACTAGAGCTTTGCTTTCACAAATAATTAAGTATGGAGCTGAAGTGGGTTTGCATCCTACATTTGATGCATGGCAATCAGCAGAGATCATGGAGCAGCAAAAGAAAGAATTAGAACAAGTTTGTGGTAAAACAATAACAACTTGCCGACAACACTGGCTTAAATTTTCTTGGCAAAAGACATGGGCTGCTCAACAATCCATTGGTCTCATGCAAGATTCAACTATAATGTTTAATGATAGACCAGGTTTTAGGGCTGCTGCTTGCCTGAAATGGCATCCATGGGATCAGACGAAAAATCGAGCGCATACAATATTTGAAGTGCCCACTATGATGATGGATTCACATTTTTATGATTATAAAATGTTTTCCGATGAACAGCGATCAGTGGAAATAGAAAAATGGGTTAATGAGCCTAAGCTAACCGGAGGCGAAGTAGCAGTTTTATGGCATCCTCATACACTTACTAACGATTACGGATGGATGCCTGGCTTTAAAAATATTCTTAAAGCTCTAAATGAACGATAAATTTAACTTTATTTAGCTAGGAATTATGAAGATAGGAATAGATGAAATTGATTTTAGAAAAAATTATTACAAAGTTCGAAGAAGAACAACCAGAAATAGTTGTCTGGCAGATTAAAGTAGTTTGCGCGGTTATTTTAGTATATAAACTTTTATCTAGGGATTTTTCTAATTTTGGGTTTTGGCCAGAAAGTGTTTTGTTAGGCTATCCTTTCGATATTTATACCCCTGATTATATTTTACTGACTGCGATTCCACCACTATTTGATTTGACAACATTTCATTTTATTCACTGGTTTATTCCTTTGCCAAGTGCGGAGCAATTTTATTTTTTACAAAATATTCTCATTTTATCAGCAATAGCTTTAGCTGTTTCACCTATCAGATATACGAGAATGTTAGGAATAGTTGTTTATGTCATTTGTATATATTTATGGGGATTTGTATATCGAGCTGGCCAAGAGATTGATGCTATGTTTTTAATTCAGGGTTGCTTATTTGTCCTCGCTGTCATACCTAGAAAAGCAAATAAAGAAAAGTATTCCGGATATATATATTCCTCAGTACTATTAATATTTGTCTTCTATTATTTTTTTAGCGGGGTAAACAAAATTATAGATTTAAGTTTGATTGAATGGTTACAATTTGATCTTTTAGCAACAAATTCTTCCCTCTTGCTAGCATTTCAGGAGTTAAACTATCGTTCAGTTTTTGAATTTCCAGATATAGATTTTTTGCCTGATATCACTTATACCTTAAGTGCCGCAATAACATATTTTGTTCACTTGGCTGCGCCAATGATATTTTTTCAGAGAACAAAACTAAAATTAATATTTTATTGGTTTTTTTATTCTTTATTTCACCTTATGACAGGTTATGTAGGTATATTATTTACGGCGAATTTTTTTGTTTGGTTGGCGATAATTCCTCTCTTTCCCGACAAAAAAATAAAATTACAACTAGGGAAGTAATTATGGAAGTTTGTATTATTTATGATGGTGAATGTCCTTTTTGCACAGATTTTGTCAAAGCTTCAAATTTAAGAAAACATTATAAAAACTTAAATATAGTTAATGCTCGAGATAAAAATTCAGTCACTAAGAGAATAATAGATGAGGGCTATGATCTTAACGAAGGGATGGTAGTCTTGGTAGATAAGAAAATATTATATGGTACAGAAGCAGCAAGATTTATAACTATTAATGGGAGTGGTGGCTTAAAACATTGGTTTTACAAGATTATTTTATATAATCAAAAAATTGCAGAATTTATTTATCCGATTCTAGTTTTTTTGCGTAAGCAGTACTTAAAAATTGCTGGAAAAGATTTGATATGAAAATTATTTCCTACAGGAACTTGAGCTTAGTAATAACTTTAATTACCATAATTTTGTTATTAGCGTTAGATAATTATTCAGTGAATCTAGCTTCATGGACAACTAATTTTGTATTTTTTCTCGGGTATTCTGATTTTCCCGAGCTATCCTCAAAGCTGATGGCCATGATTTCGTTAAGCGACAGGATTTCAGCATTTGTTTATATACTTATATGTTTAATTGCATTCATAAATTTTAAAGTCATATCAGGTTCCGTTGATTGGAAACTGATTTTTATTTCGTTATTTTCAATTTTAATTCTTAACGGTTTTATCGAGCATATTTGGCTTAGAAGAGGAATTTTCTCTCTCTTATTCTTTCCGACTATCTTATTTTTTTCTATAAAAACGCATCGTTATTTCACCCATAAAGCACAAGATAGGGCATCAAAAAGAGCCTTAATCTTTTTTAACGCGATTTTCTGGTCTACCTTATTGATCCCTGGTTTTTATGTGCCTCCTTTTTTTGATGGCATCGCAGGTTGGACTACAGCCAATTATTCAGCAAAAGGATATACTGTTCAAGATATCAGAATACAATTCGATGATGGTCATTATGAATGGTTTCGGCCCTCCTTTTATAATCCTATGACACAAGCTGGACGTCCCTTTAGCGCTATAAAAAAAAGAGATAGCGCTTTTTTTTATTCTTCAAAATTCAGTTGTTTCTTGTATAAGTTATATCAAAAGTCACATCTGAGTTTGCGTCGCAATAAGCTTCCAACGCAATTATTGCTCGGAAGTTTTTCTTATCCCCCTCATAATACGGACTCGTTTCCTAATAATGCAAATTACTTACCTGCTGACAGAATTAGCTTATTCCAACTTGTGAAAATCCATAAAGAGGGGGGAGGCAAAAAATATGTCGATATCTTATTTGAGTGGAATGCTATTAACGAGACTTGTGATAATTTAAATATAAATACTAAGTTATGAGGTGCACATTTGTTCATTAGAAATTATTTACCGCAATCTATAAGTTCAGCTTTATGGGGAAATCGAAAACGATGGGGTTTAACCATAAATCAGAGTGATATGTGTTGGCAGGAGTGGCAACGTACCTATAGTAAGTTCTATACGGAAAACCAGCGGCAAGGTATTGGCACTAGAGTAAATGATTCTGGTTATAATGTTATGAATAAAATTGATCTTACAGGTAAACGTGTGCTGGAAATTGGTGCTGGCGACATACGCCACACAGATTATTGGCAAGGCATGCCCTCAGAGTATATTTTGGCAGATATCTCGCCAGAAATGCTTAATAAAGCAAAACTTCGTTTGAAAGAAAAAGAGGTACCATATCGTTCTTTTTTACTCAAAAGATCGG
>TARA_B110000483_G_scaffold243595_1_pt1 | contig 10853 bp, 10 predicted proteins | sample TARA_B110000483 | Tara Oceans TARA_B110000483 (sample SAMEA4398176) | marine metagenome | biome: Polar Biome; feature: [SRF] surface water layer (ENVO:00010504); material: water (ENVO:00002006), including particulate matter (ENVO:01000060) such as... | depth 5 m
GTTATTTGGGAAATTAACAAGAGAATCTCTTTTACAGAAGTTTTATAACCAGTAGAGATATTATAAATTTTATTTTTTGTAATTGATCTTGACGAGCATAGGTCTATTATTTTTATAACATCATCTATATAAATAAAGTCTCTAAATCTTTTTAAACTTCCTTTAACTATAATTGTATTAGATTTTAAAAGTTGCCCTAGATAAATACTAATCATACCTTGTCTTAAATTTTTAAGATTTTGATTTGGCCCATAAACATTAAAAAATCTTAATATTGTAATATTCAATCCTAATTTTGAAAATATTTTCAAATAATTTTCACTAGAAAGTTTGCTTAAACCATAAAATGAAAGTGGGTTACATTTTGAATTTTCTTTTGCATGCAGTCTATCTTTTTTTAGATCTCCATAAACACTCATGGAGCTGGCATAAATAAACTTCCTTACGTTATTTTTTAATGAAAATTCTGCAAGTTTAACGGTGGAAAGTAAATTTCTATTTAAATCATTTGTTGGGCTATCAAAGCTGATTTCTCCTGAGGATTGTCCTGCAATATGAAATATAGTATCAAATTTTATTTTTTGTAATTTTTTTAAAATCTTAGAGTTTGTGCAGTCACCTTTTATAAATTTAACATTTTTTGGTAGTTTTTTTATATTTGATAACAAACCCGTACTTAAATCATCGACTATGTAAATTAATCCAACTCTATTCTTTAAATATTCAACAAGTTTTGATCCTATAAAACCTGCACCTCCTGTAATTAGATAATTTTTTCCCATAACTATTTTTTTAATTTAGGTACTTTGCAGTAAAAATTTAAAAATGATGTATCTATTCCATAAGGTATGAAATTAAACCCTTTCTTAATCAATTTTTTTAAATCATTTTCTTTAGGTGCAACTTGATGTATGCCAACAGAAATTTTGTTTTTTTTGCATGTATTAACAATTTTCTTAATTGCATTGGTAAATTTTTTATTTGTAAAATTTCCTGTTGAACCTAATGAAGCTGATAAGTCATATGGGCCAATTAAGACAACATCCAAAGCTTTATTTTTACTTATTATCTCAATATTTTCTAATCCTTCCTTGCATTCAACCATGGCTACTAAAAATGGGTTTTGTGCAAAAACTTTATACTTCTCAAAAAATTTACCAAAAATATTTGATCTTGAGAAACCAACACCACGATTTCCTTTGGGTGGCCAGCAACTATTAGAAATAATTCTTTGAAGCTGGAAATCATTTTTAACGTTTGGAATAATTATACCACAGGCTCCAGAGTCAAGAGCTTCTTGTATTTCAGTTTTACTGTCGTTTCTCACTCGTGCAAATGGTAATGAATTCCCAAGAGATATTCCTCTGAAACAATTAATCATATCATCTTTAGAAAATGAACCATGTTCTAAATCAACTACAAGCCATTCAAAGTTAGAGTGTGACATAATTTCAGATATATTGGGATCAGGTATTTGAAGCCAACTTCCTATTGAAATAATATTACTATTTTTTTTTAACTTATTTTTTAATTTTATGGTTTTTAAGTACAGTTTTTCAATCATAGTTTATTATCTTGTTTTACAACACTTATAAGCTCTTCTAAACCTTTTTTAATATTAATATTATTTTCTGAAAAATATTTAATCCCAAAATTTCTACTAAACGAATATGGACTTTTTTCATAGTGATTTGCATTACTAATATTTTTAAAGTTGATTTCTTTTTTGTATTTTAATAATGATGAAAATATAGCAAGTAACTTTTTAACATAAATCTTTTTCTTACCAGTTATAACTATAACTTTATTTACAAATTGTTTTTCTAAAATATCAACACAGGATTTGGCCGCATCATTTATATGAATATATTCGCGCATTGTATTTTTACTCCCAAAATAGGAAATTTTTTTATTCTTAAGATAATCATACACAATTTTATATAACCCATTCTGATAATTTGATCTGGGGCCATATAATGATCCAAATCTTAATATGGTAAATTTTAAATTAGATTGTTTACTATATTCTTCGATATAATTTTCTGCTGCTTGTTTACTGCATTTATAAAAGCTGCCTTTATTACTATAAACATAAATTGTACTTGAATAAATAAACCGCTTAATCTTATATTTTATACAACTCTCAACAATTTTTGCAGTGGCATAGATATTTTGATTTATACTTTCTAGAGGCTTTTTTGAACCTTCATTTAAATCTGCAATACCAGCAAAATTATAAACAATGTCTGAATTTTTTATCAATTTATTTAATTTTTTTTCATTATTAAGTTTTCCTAAGTAAAAAGTTTGTTCTTCTTTTTTCCATTTTGATTTTTTTTGATCATAAATTGAAACCTTATAACCCCTCAACAATAACTCATCGGCTACATGTGAGCCTAAAAACCCACTTCCACCAATTACTAAAGCTTTTATTTTTTTATAAGCCATAAACCATTCTTATAAACTAAATTTGCTGGGAGCATATAATTTTTATTAATTTTCAAGTTATCAAAAACAGCTAATTTCTTTTTGCCTTCAACAAAAATAAATTTTTTCTGCGTTTTTTTTATAAAATTTGGTGTAATTGATATTCGGTAAAAATTTTCCCAATTATTTTTAAAATAAAAGAAATTTCCAGTGATTTTTTTTTTGTTAAATTTAGGAAAAATTGAAGCAATATGACCATCATCTCCAAGAGTTAAAAGTAAAATATCAATTTTATCAATCTGTTTTTCATATGCCAATATTTCTTTACTAATTTTATTTTTGGTATTTGGAGTAAAAAATTTGTGGTCTTTGTTTTTATAATTCAATAGTACTTTGTTGATAGAAAATGAATTAGATAGTTTTGATTTGTTGCTAAGATACCTTTCATCACCTAAACAAAAGTTTATTTTTTTTTTATTTTTTTTAAGTAATTTATTTAAATGTATATATATTTTACTAGATGTTCTACCTCCAGTTAATGCAATATTAACTGTTTCTTTTTTTAAATGGATTTTTTCAATCTCAGAATAAATAATTTCAGCAGATATTTTTGCCCAATTATTTTTTATAAAAAGGAAATTTTTTTTTTTTACAATATTCAATTAATTAATATTATTAGATATTTAAATTTTTTAGAGTTTTATTTAATTCTGACCATTTGCCGGTATCAAACCATTGATTATCTTTTATCTTGTAAACACCTACGCTATATTTTTTGCTCTTTACAAGATTAATAAAATCAGTGGCATCAACTCTTTGATTTTTTAATATTATTTTTTTTAATTTATTTTTTATTATATACAATCCAGTATTTACAAAAAAATTTAATTCTGGTTTTTCATCAAATTTTTCAAAATTTTTTTCATTAAATCTGCATATGCCATATGGTATTCTATATTTTTTGCTAGATGCTATTAATGAAATATCATAATCATTTTTAAAATGGAAATTGTAAAAATCATTAATATCAATTTTATGAATAACATCACAATTTGTAATTATAATATTTTTTGTGTTCCTTTTGATCAATTTAACCGCTCCAATTGTTCCTAGTGGTTTTTTTTCTTTTATAAAATTAAAATTATAACTTAACGATAGTTCTTTTAAGTATGCTTTTAATATTTCAGATTTGAAATTGATTGTAATAAAAAAATTTTTTAAACCATGTTTTGTAAAGGAGTTTAAAATATGCTCGATAACAGTTTTATTTTTTATTGGCATTAATGGTTTTGGCAAAATGTCAGTGAATGGTTTTAATCTTGTGCCTCTACCCCCAGCCATTATAATTACATCAACTTTATCTTTAAATTGATTTATTTTTTTTGTTTTACTTTGAGTTTGTTTATAAAAATCACTCCAACTTATAATATCTTTAATTCTATTATTTTCATCAACTATTGGTATTAAGTCGAGCTTATATTTCTTAAATAAAAAATTTAATTTCTTTTTATTAGCTAAATTATTTTTATCCTTAATAAATTTTGGTTTAAAATTTGAAAAAGCAAATACTGACTCTGATAAATTTTTTTTTTTTAAAATTGCACTTCTTATGTCTCCACCACTCAAACTTCCTAATAATTGATTTTGTGAATTTTTTATAAATAAATTTTTAACACCTAAATGTTTCATTTTTTTTAGGGCCTCCTTGATGGAGATATTTTTATTTATTATATTTTTTTTATTCATTTGTATTATGTAATTGGTAATATTTTTTCTTTTTTTCTGTGAAAATTGTTCCAGTTTTTTAATAGTTTTTTAATATAAATAGCATGATTTAAATATATCTCATTAAATTTTGGTAAATTTGTTTTTTTATTTTTAAGGATTTGATTAATTTCATTTTTCATTATCTCACTAATACTTAGACTTTTTTTAGTTTTTTTTAATATTTTTCCATTTTTTTTTAATAAAGTTTCAGATTTTTCTAAAGTCCATAAATTACTGCCTGAATTAATTTTAATTATATTATCTACATTATCTCTGGAAACTAGTTTCAAGCTAACATTCTCATTAAATATTAAGCTTACCTCACCATCCACTTCGTCATAACCTTTTCTTTTGGATTTATACCATTTAGTTAAACCACTAGTATTTATTATTTTTATTTTTTTCCTACTAATCCATGAGATTATATCTAAAAAGTGTATGCCATTACATGCCAAACCCCATTTTGCTCCAATAACAAGAAAATGCAGTTTTTTTAATTTTTTTTTTTTTAAATATTGATAGATTTCAGAACATCTTCTTGGAAATGAAATAAATGTATTAGTTTTATTGATTAATTTTTTTAATTTTTTTAAATTCTCTAGACTCTGTTCAATAACTTTTTCAACTATTAAATTTTTAACTATCGAGAATTTAAATATTTCTTTTATCAATAAATATCTTTTATTAGATGAGGAAGATATAATTGCTAAGTCTAAATAGTAAGGTAATGCTTTTAAGTTTTTAATATAAAAAACTGTAATTGTTTTATTTTTTTCTATCTTTTTTTTAAAATTTTGTATTGAAATATTACTTATATCGTAAATATAAATTCTAAGATCAAAATCTACTTTTTTTAATGCCTCAAAATAATAAAAACCTAAATTGCCTGCACCAGCAATTAGAATATTTTTAGTCCTCATTTTTCAGAATGTCAACGCCACTAGGTAAATTAATTATTTTATTTAATAATATTTTTGCATTCTTTAAGTCAGCTCTAGGACATTTATTATAAATTTTCATTTCTGATATTAAATTCCATGCTGGCCTACAATTAAAACCTTTTTTATTACAAAAACTAATTATCTCATCTCTCTTTTTCATATTATTTTCATTTAATATTATTGTATTCAACCAATAATTGGCCTCTGTATTTTTTTCTTCCATTTTAAAATGGATTCTTGTCTGCTCGAAACACTCTTGATAATTTTTAGCGATTTTTCTTTTTTTCATTAATATTTTTTTAAAATTTCTTAATTGATTTAGTCCAAGTGAAGCATTTAATGCTGGCATTCTATAATTCCATCCAATTTGATCATGTAAATATTTCCAGGGATGATCAACCTTTGATGTGCTTGATAAATGCAAAGCTTTTTTATAAAATTTTTTATTATTTGTAACTATAGCTCCACCTCCTCCTGTAGTTATTATCTTGTTTGCATTAAAACTAAATGTCCCAATGTCTCCCAAAGTGCCTACATGCTTACCATAATATTTGCTTCCTAGGCCCTCTGTAGAATCTTCTATTATTTTTAAGTTATAATTTTTAGCAATTTGAATTATCTTACTCATTAACGAAGGAAAGCCAAAAACATGAACGGGCATTAATGCAAAAATTCTTTTTTTTGTCTTTTTATTGAAAAAAAAACTACCTTTTTTGTATGTATTTTTGCTTAAATAGCTTTCCAATTTATCAGCATCAATTCCTAAATTTTGCAATGAAGAGTCTATAAAATGAGGTGTTGCCCCACAGTAGCTTATTGCATTTACACTTGCTACAAAAGTTAATGATGGGACTAAAACTTCATCATTAGATGAAACCCCTATTACTCTTAAGGCTATTTCAATAGCTGAAGTTCCCGAGTTAACTGCTACTACATATTTACTTTTGATAATTTTTCCTAACTCTTTTTCAAATTCTTTTACATATTTACCTCTTGAGGAAATATATGTTGATTTTATGCATTTTTTCACTTCCTCAAGCTCTCCATTAAAAAAGTAAGGCGAATGCAGACTTGTTTTTTTTTTTAATACCTTTTTGAGAACTGTGACAACATCTTTTTTGATATTTTTCATATGGTATATTTTTGAGAATTAAATTTTTTTAAATTTTTCTCTATTTTATACCAATCAATAGTTTTTTTTAAAGCTAGCTCTAACCCTTTTAATCCAGCATATTTCGGGCTCCACTTTAAAAATTTTTTAGCCTTTGAATTTGATGCTAACAATCTATTAACTTCACTTTTTGAAGGTCTAATTCTTTTTTTTTCTGTTTTAACTTTAATATTAGAATTTGTTATTTTTTTTATTAACTTTATTAAAGAATTAATTGATATTTCTTTACCAGATCCTATATTAAATACGTCTGCATTATCAATTTGAGAGTTCATTGCAGATAAGAAACCTCTACATGTGTCTTCAACAAAACTAAAGTCACGCGTTGGAGTTAAGCTTCCAAGGTGTATGTTTTTTTTATTGCTCAATATTTGAGTAATTATAGTTGGAATAATAGCTCGCACTGATTGTCTTGGGCCAAATGCATTAAATGGCCTAACAATAATCACTGGAGTTTTATATGATTTATTAAATGCTATTGCCATTTGATCTGCTCCAATCTTACTTGCGGCATAAGGCGATTGTCCAACCAGAGGGTGTTTTTCTGTAATAGGTACAAATTGAGCAGATCCATAAACCTCACTTGTAGAAGTATGTACTACTTTTTTAATCTTATTCTCATTTGCCGCTTGCAAAACATTGTAAGTTCCATGAATATTTGTGTCTATATAGGATCTTGGAGACCTATAAGAGTAAGGTATTGCTATCAAGGCTGCTAAATGTAATACTTTAGAACAACCTCTGGTGGCAAAATTAATACTATCAAAATCGCGGATATCTCCGAAGTAAATATCTAGTTTATCTCTAATATTATTTGGTAAATCTTCCAACCATCCAATGGAATTGAACGAATTATATTGAACAAAAGCTCTTACATTATGTTTTTTTCGTACTAACAATTCAACTAAATGAGATCCTATAAAACCTTCTGAACCTGTGACAAGTATTCTATTTTTCATAAATATTTTTAATTAATTTCATTGTTTTTAAAGAATGATCAATATCAGGTAATCCATGTTTTTTACCATTTACTGCCAAAATAAAATTTCTTGCCTGCTCCACAAATCCAGGTTTAAAATTATTTTTTTCATTATTCTTAATTTCAAACATCTTATAGTTCTCCGTTGATCTAAAAGAAAGCATTTCTAAAGGCTGAAGTTTAAAATATTTATCCTTCGTAGAGACACTTACACCCCAAGGACCAGGACAATTCCATATACCTTGATAAATACCAATATCACCTGAACTAAATTTAATCACTGAAAGCCTATCTAGTGAATTGGTTAATCCTTGATTTTTAATGGATATAATTTTACCTCTACAAAAAATAAATAAATAATCTATTAAGTGAATAGAATTAGCAAACATCCAATTGTCTAATATTTTTTTTGGAGTCTTTATTTTACGAAATTTGTTGTCTTCATGATCAATAATATTCACAACTCGTTTGCTTTTAATATTTTTTATAATACTTTTTAATTGTATTGTACTTTGAAAGCTTCTTCTATTAAATGCAGCAAAAACTTTAACATTAAATTGTTTTGCTAACTTATTAATCTTTACTGCTTCTTTAAAATCATAACCTAAAGGTTTTTCAATTAAACAATAATCAAAATAACCAAATATCTTTTTACAGACAGAAAAGGTAGACAAAAGAGAAACACCAACAATTGCTACTTTTTTTTCCTTATTATTTTTTAGTTCAGAAAAATTACTATAAACATTTTTAATATGATATTTTTTTTGAAGAGCTAAAGATTTAGATTTTGTTCGACTTAATATTGAGTATAATTCTATATTTTTCTGTAAACTAAAAGCTTTAATATGTTCTTCTATTATGTTTCCAGCGCCAAAAAAACAAAGCTTAATTTTTTTTTTCATTACTGTTTATTATACATAATTATCTACAAATTCAACAATGCTACTTTAGCTTCAGTATATATTTAGTGGATTTGTTAGTTCTGACTTATATTTTTACTTGCAAGCTAATCTGATAACTTTCAAAGCCAAATCTGTAGGATTTTTTTTAAAAAAAATATTTTTAAAATTTTTAAAATTTGTTATTTTTTTATCAATTATTATCATTTTATTCTCAATATCTTTGATATTGGCTTTTGAGTTAATCACAGAGTGATTACGAGTTCTTCCTAATTGGCGAATTCCAATGTTTAAAGATATTTTTTTAAACAAAGGCACCTCATATAATAATGAGGATGAATTTCCAGAAACAAAGCGAACATATTTTATTAATGAATAATATTTTTGTTGACCCAAAGAGTCTACAAGAATAGATTTTTTTGGGTTATCTTTTACAAATTTTGATATTCTTTTTATTATTTGACTATGCCCATAATCATTATTTGGTTTAGTAAAAATAATTTTAAATCTATTTAATCTTAATAAGGCTCTAAGGATATTATCAATTTCTTTAATTGTAGTATTCAAGTTATTTGCAACAGGGTGATATGTTAATAGAATGGTATGATTATCAATTTTAAAATTCAAAAACTTTTCCAAAACATTTTTTTTTAAAATTTTTGTTCGTTTAATTTTATCTTCTGCTAAAATACCAATATTAAAAATTTTATTTTTGCTAATACCAAGATTAACTAGTTTTTTTTGATGTAAATTATGGGAAATAAGGTGATATTTTGACATAATTGAAATCATATCCCTGTGAATATTATCAATAGAGCCTAATGAAGTTTCTCCACCATAAAAATGAACTATGGGAATATTTAAAAAATGACAAGCTAGTGATGGTGCAAGCATTTCATATCTGTCACAAGGTATGCATACAATTGCTGGCTTTTCTTTAGTGAATAATTTAGAAAATTTATTTAACCCAATTGAAATTGATAATGGTTGTGATAAAATTTTATCGTTATCATTTTCAAGATTAATTTTTTTAAAAATTTTATGCTGTTCTTTTAAGATTTCTTTGTAAGTTAATCCAAATTTTTTGTAAAGATGCATTCCTGTAACAACAATATGAAGAGTAATGTCTTTTTGTTTGGATAATTTGCTCAGAAAATAAGAAAATTGGCCATATTCTGCCCTGGAACCTGTTATAAAAAAAACTTTTTTCTTCAAAGCAATTTTCTAAATTGTTTAACTCTAGCTTCATATTTTCCAAAATTTGAAAATTCAAACCCATTTACAATATTTTTGTCCAAATCTTCAACAATAATTTTATCTTCTAAAAATACCTCATCATTAAACTTGATAGCCATTTTTTTAATAGTTTCGATTAATAAACTATATTTTTTTTCTGCAGTTATTTTACTAAAAAAAATACTTGTGGTTACCTTAGTTTTTCTTTCAGAAATAGGGAAGTAAGTTTGCATAAAACTAAAAATTCCCATAGTTGATGCAAATGTAGTATTTGGGAAAAATAAAAAGTGTTCAAAATTTTCATTTATTTTTTTATTTTTAAATAAAAAACTATTTTTAGAAAAAGATTCAACATATTTTTTATTCAGTGGCATTTCCATAGATAAAACTTTATCACTGAATGAATAAGTAGGTTTTAAATCTAGAGTTGTATTAAATGTATTTTTATGCAAAATTGGGCCATGATATTCATCTATTGAATTTTCTATAGCTAGTTTCCAGTTACAAGCCCACACATAATCAGAAGTATGTATATGGTTGTCTAAATTTTGGGAATATTTTTCTAGTTTGGAAAAAGACTTTCCCAAGTATTTTTTTAAAGAAATTTTATTTTCATTATATGTAATAAAAATAAGTTTTCCACAATAATCAAGTTTCCACTTATTTAAGCATTTATCTTTTATTATTTTGTCTGTGAATGTTTTTTTTTGATACGGTGCACCAACAATATTTCCTTTGGCATTAAAAGCCCAACCGTGGTAAATGCAGTTAAAAACTTGATTTCCCCTATTTTCAGTTTTTAATCTTGAACCTCTGTGAGGACAAATATTTGTAAAAGCTCCAATTTCATTTTTAAATTTAAACAAAATTACTGGCTCTGTAAAAATATCAAATGTTTTAAAATCATTTTGTTTTTTAAATTCAGATATTGTACCAACTTGAAACCAATTTTTTTTAGTATATAAAATTCTTTCATCTGATATTTTTTTTGAAATTAATTTTTTTACACTCATTTATCAAATATTTTCTTTGCTGGTGAGCCTAATACAGTGGTTCTTTTTTTTACATCATTAATCACAACTGAGCCACTACCAACAGTGGCATAATCTCCTATAATCTTATTCTTAATGATTACAGAATTTGAATTTACTTCTGCACATTTTTTAATTTTACTATATCCAGCAATAAAAACTCCAGCTCCAATATTTACGTTATCATTAATTATAACATTATGACCAATAATAACATTTCCATGTATATGACAATTCTTGCCTATCTTAACATCATTAGCAATTAAGACATTATTCATAATAACACTGCCCTTACCAATCTTAACACCTTCAGATATTTGACTTGTATCAAATATTATTGATGTGTTTTTCATAAATTTATTTTTATCAAGTTGTTTTGAAAGTTTTTCTCTTGTCACAGTG
>TARA_B110000483_G_scaffold68923_1_pt1 | contig 10836 bp, 8 predicted proteins | sample TARA_B110000483 | Tara Oceans TARA_B110000483 (sample SAMEA4398176) | marine metagenome | biome: Polar Biome; feature: [SRF] surface water layer (ENVO:00010504); material: water (ENVO:00002006), including particulate matter (ENVO:01000060) such as... | depth 5 m
AAAAAAAAGGCATCGACTAATACCCACAACGGGGATCGAACCCGCGGCCATTCGCTTAAGAGGCGAACGCTCTACCGACTGAGCTATGTGGGCTAGAAACACTCCGGAAGGGGGTGTTTCTATGTCTCATCTTATCAATGAGCACATTAGGCAGTCGTATTTTTTGTAAGGGTTGGAAAGTAAGTATAAAAATCAAAAATATTTTAGGGTGTCTGATGAAAAGAAGTGTGCTTTCAAGTCCATCCTTGGCACATGAATCTCGAAATAAACGCGGTCGATATGATGTATACGTCCTACTCTGTGACTTAGGGAGGTTGGATGGTATGCGTACGCACAGATGCACACACCAGAGGATCTCGATTTTTTCTTGTTCTTTTAAGTTGTTTTTCAAAAATTTTCCCCTTCTTTTCTACTTCTACTACTACAACTACTACAACTACCAGCTACTTCAAACTATCACAACACCATTACTTACCTATTGGAGAAGGCTATACTATATTATTATGAATTACAAAACTCAATCACCGCCTCTTCAACTTTCGTCGAAATCTTTTCGCACGTCTCAGCGTCCGAGGCTTCGACGTACACTCTCACGATATCTTCCGTCCCGGAAGGACGAACGAAAGCTCTTCTGTTGTTGTTTTTGACACACGAATCCAACAAAAGTATCTCATCGATCCTTTGTTGTAACCCTTCCGGTTTCAAGCACTTCCTCTCGCTGTCGAAACACTCAATCACCGTTCGATCTCGCACCTTCACTTTGGTTTGTTTCGTGGGCAAATCGCGGTACATCGCGTGCCACTCCTGGAACGGCATGTTCCCTTTCTTCCGCAAAATCCCTTCAATTAACAATACCGAACTTATGGCATCGCCGATGGCTGGATTTATCGTTTGAATGGTTGCTTTTAACGTCAACAAAGCCTTCAATTTCGTCGTCAAAATGACACTTTGTATGTGTTTTTCTTCTTCTTTTCTCAAGTGTTGTTCTACAGACATGCGCGTTAACTCATCCACCAACTCCTTTTCAATCACTTTAACAGCCTCGTCGGAAAACAAAGCTGTCCCGTGGCCGTTGGACTCAAAGTACACGCCAATGTCAAAGTGTTCTTCGGCAGCTTTGTGGACGTTCTTCACGCCCGTCTTTGCGCACACGGTTTCCACGCCATTCTTCTCGCAAAACTTCGTAAACGCCCCGTTGCTATACGCCGTGTGTGCAATTCCGAGCGATATCTTGTGCGCCAATCCTGCCAAGAAGAGTTGTTCGATGAGAAAGAAGGCGATTAAAATCGACAGTTTATCGCCATCGCACAACATAAAATTTTGTTTCTTTGATGAATTTTCTCCTTCTTTTCCTTCTTCTTCTTCTTCTTCGATTGAAAAATAAACCAATCGATCGCAATCGCCATCGACGGAGGCGCACCTTTGATTTACGAACGAGAGACGAGTCGATGGAGTTTCCGGCGCTCGTTGGTTCTTTTGAACGAAATCAGACCCGCAATTGAGATTAACTGGACCATCGTTCGGACCATTTTTCAAAACCAGCGCAATCTCTTTCGTCGTCGTCGTCGTCGTCGTCGTCGCGCTATGACGACTATTTTCACTACTACTACTATTCTCACGAATCACGTCAAACAAAGCCATCAACTTTTCAAACGCGACGAAACCAACGCCATTGGCGCAATCTATGTGTAACGGAGGCAAGCTCGTCGCGTTCGCTCGTAAACCCTCGACGACATTTTTGCCCTTCTTCTTCTTCTCTTCGTCTTCCTCGATCAAGCTCAAATACCCAACCGCCAGGCGCTTGAAATACGCCAACTCTTGCGTCGCCGCGTCAATCTTTTCCCACAACAATCTCTCCGTCGCATCTTCATCGTTCTTCTCTTCCTCCTGCTTATTATTTTCATAAAATGCCTCCACCGCTTTCCCGTGCGCGTACACGAAATAGTGCAACATCGGCGTCGTGACGACACCTCGATCGCAAATCTTCACCGCGACGCCGGATGATCTTCCGCCGAGCGCTCTCGCGCCCTCTTTCGCTTTTTCCACCAGTCGTTCCCCGCTCTCTCTCGTGTCCCGGCCGAAATATACCACCGCCGTCTTTTTCGCATCCTCGTTACTCGTTTCGAAAAACAGCAACTTTTCCTCGAAACAGTCTAAAGCGTTCTCCAACTGCTCTTCCGTTTTCGCGTTGCAAATCATCTCGCACGCGTGTTCGTACGCTTCTCCCAATACGTTTCCGTGACCGTCGACAATTTTCAGACCGTTATCGGAAGCCTCGTTGTGCGATGCCGTAACGCAAATCCCCGCCGCATTAAAAGGAGCATTATTCGAGTTCGTTGTCGTTTGGGAAAACGCGGCGACGCAACTCGCGATGAATCCGCACCGAAACGCGATTGGATCCAACTCAGCGTGATGGCATCGAAACCCAGCCGTGCCGTAGGAAACATAATTCGAAGAAGAACACGTCTCCTCGTTCTTCTCTTTCCTGTGGTCTTTGTCTTCTTCCGAGAATAAACAGAGACGGATAAAGTGCCTCCGCGTTTCCTGGTTGATGCATTTTGTCCTCATTTTTTGTGCGGACAAAAGAGATGTGTGTTTGTTGTTGTTGTTCATGTTGTTGTTCGGGGAGAGCGCTCTCCGGCCTGTCCGCGACGACGACAAGGAGGACGACGAGGACGAGAACGAGGACGATAATGCGTGAGGGGAAAAAGCAATTTTGGAGAAAGAAGAAGAACACAAAAGTAATACTAACGGCAATGCATCAAAGCGCACCCGTTGCGGGTGATGATGATTCCCAACAACAACAACAACAACAAATACGTGTTAATAGTAGCTTTGATAACGATATCGCGCGGCTGAAACCACCGTCTTTTGGGTCATCATCTTTATCCTCCTCCTCCTTTAATTCCTCCTTTAGAACAAAGAAGAAGAACGAAATCATCCAACTCTCAATGTCCTCCTCCGGAAAGAAAACAAAGGACGTGATGAGTTATTACGACGAATCGCACGTGTTCGACGCGACCACCATTCTTTTCTCTTTAATAGGTTTCGATATATTCTTCCTCGTCGGTTTAACCGTGTGGGTGAACGGCTTGAAACGGAGGTACGAAAACGCGATATGGAAGATCAAACGGTTGGAATCGGAGAAGCGAGACTTAGCGGTGGCGTTTAACTTGGAGAAGGCGGATTTGGTCGATCCTTTGAATACGAATGCGATGAACATGAACAACAGCAGGCGAAGAATAGCTCCCTTACAAACGCCCCCGACGGTACCGCCATCTCTGGGAGGAGGAGGAGGCCAATCGGGGCCCGCGAGCGCGAACGACGTGCTCCTCCAAGGCTTGAAAGCCGAACGCGACGCGTTGAAGCAAGCGCTGAAATCCGTCCAAGGCGAGATGCAACGGTACGCGAAGGAAAACGCGACGTTGGAAAATGAGCTCGAGAGGGCTTTGTTCGAGGTGGAGAAGTTAACACCGATAGATTGATTAATAGTATTTTCGATGTATTTTTGATGTTTGTTGTAGATATATCGCCGCAAAAGCGCATCAAGTTTGTACGTGTACTCTATATTATATATAAGGACGAATGAGGAAATTTTTCCTTTTTCAACCACTCGCAAAAGTCTGCTTTCTCTCCATAAAATTTGACGCTTTAGCGCTTATAACAAAAAAAATGCCCGCAGCTTTACCAACCGTGACGGTTCAAAACGGGAACGGCGCCTCGGTCGCGCTCCCGGAAGTTTTCACTTCGCCGATCAGACCGTACGTTTCTTCTGAAATCGTCTTTTTTATGGTCGCGTCTTCGAGCGCGGTCTGTTGTTTGTTATGATGATGATGCGCGTTTTGTTGTGGGGTTTTCGATTTATGCGGAAAATTTCGCGAACGAACGCGCTCTAAAGCGATGAGACGCGACCGCGCTCGAAGCTTTTAAACGATCGAATCGCGCGTCACAAACACCATTCTAACCGATTCTTTCCTTTTCCTTTCCAATTATTTTTATTATTATTAAACAACAGTGATATCGTCAATGCCGTGCACACCGGATTGAACAAAAACTCGCGTCAAGCGTACGCCGTCTCCTTGGAAGCGGGTCACCAAACCGCCGCCGAGTCCTGGGGTACCGGTCGCGCCGTGTCTCGTATCCCGCGTGTTCCGGGTGGTGGTACTCACCGCGCCGGTCAAGGGGCCTTCGGTAACATGTGTCGTGGTGGTCGCATGTTCGCGCCGACCAAGACGTGGAGAAAGTGGCACCGCAAGGTGAACTTGAAGGAGAAGCGCTACGCCGTGTGCTCCGCGTTGGCGGCGTCGGCGGTGCCGGCGTTGTTGATGGCGAGAGGTCACAGAGTCGAAAACGTGCCGGAAGTGCCGTTAGTGTTGGACGATTCCTGCGAAGGTACGACCAAGACGAGCGAGGCGATTAAGATTTTGAAGGCGTGCGGCGCGTTTGACGACATCGAAAGAGTCAAGGCGTCCAGAGCCGTCAGAGCGGGTAAGGGTAAGATGCGTAACCGCAGATACGTCCAACGTAAAGGTCCGTTAGTTGTATACGCGAACGATTCGGGTATGACCAGAGCGTTTAGAAACATTCCGGGCGTTGAGTTGTGCTCGGTTGACAGACTCGGTTTGTTGTCTTTGGCGCCGGGGGGTCACTTGGGTAGATTTATCATCTGGACGAAGAGCGCGTTTGAAAAGTTGGACGGTGTCTTTGGCACCAAGGCGCAAGCCAGTTCCTCCAAGAAGGGATGGAAGCCCCCGGCGCACATCATGACGCAACCGGATTTGAGCAGACTCATCAACTCTGACGAAATCCAATCCGTCGTCAACGCTCCGAAGACTGGCAAGACGAGAGCGCACGCGCCGCTCAAGAGAAACCCGCTCAAGAACAAGGCGGCTATGGACAGACTCAACCCGTACGCGAAGGTTGCCGCGGAAATGCGCCAACGCGCGGAAGCGGAGAGAGCGAAAGCGAAGGCAGGCAAGAAGGCGGGCGCCCGATCCGCGGTTGGCCAAAAGTTCTACGAAGCCATGCTCGTCGAATCCGAATACCACAAGGGTGGAGACGACGCCGAGTTGTTCGAAAGCTACAAATTCTGGTTAGGCGAAGAACAAGTGGAAGCGAAGCCGGAATAAATAGACTTACATCTAGTACCATAATTGTTATATCCATCGTTCATACAACAACAATAACTACACAACTCATCTATCTGCTCGAAAGTTTATCGACGATGGCCGCCGGGTTTGGGATCCAACTCGTCCCGCTAAAGCTATTCCATTCGCCGCTTATGTTCTCTTGCGGATCGAGTATGTCCTCAAACCACATTCTCCTTTTTGAATCCCATTTCGGGTCGAAGGTGGCAATGACTGGAACGATTTCCCATCCTAACTTTTGTCTTATTTGATCCGCTAAATTTCTGGCTCTATTCTTCTCAAACTTGATGCCCTGATCGTAACTCAAGGCGAAACTGCCTCCTTTGGGCGCATCTCTCGCGGCTATCCGAACGTCCACAATCGCGTCGTTGTCTAAAAAGTAAAACTCGGCGTCAAAAACGTCGCTTTCGTTTACGACGATGTCCGGGTCTTTCACCCCGCCCGGAACGTCGAACAATCTCAAAACAATCTTCCCATTGTTCACGTCGTATTCTATGCAATCCCCGAGAGGACCTTTCATTTCCGGCATGCTACTAGTATTCAAGTCTCCTCCACCTTTCTCTTCCAACGCCAAATCTCTCAACGCGCTTTCCCGCGCTTTCTTTCGCATGGCTTCGATGCCGACCGACGCGCCTCGCACCGCCGTCGATACTCTCGAATCTCTCCCTTCGTCGTACGAAAAGTACCCTTCCCCTTCCTTATTCCCTAACGCTACCATCACTAACTCTCTCATCGCGTTCGCTTTCGACATGGAAAACCCCCACGGATTGAGAAAATGTCCTTCATCGTCGTTCGTCGTCGAGACGCAACTTTCGCTCACTTCCGGACAACTGCTCAAATATTGCACGTCTTTCTGAAACGCGTCCGGGTCTTCAAACTTTCTTATTTTCACCGTTTCCGCGTATAAAGTCGTTCGTCGGTCGTCCTCAATGTTGGTCATGTTTTCGTTTGCCAACGCTGATGATGAAGACGCCGTCGCTGCTGCCACGAAGATTATCCTCAAAGCACTTCGGCGGTTGAGATGATTTTTTGCAGCATCGTCATCATCATCACTTTTCGATGACGACGAAGACGACGAAGAAGAAGCTTTCGTCGTCAAAACCGCCGCCGTGCGATGACGACGACCACGATTTTGAACACCACCGCCAAGGGAGTTGCTCGATAGTAAGGAAGCGACTTTGAAAGAAGAAGAAGAAGAAGAAGAAGAAGAAGTAATCATCGCTTTTTTTGCGTGCACGGTAATAAAACAACAGATTTTGAAGATTTTTAATTCATTGAAAACATCTTAAAGGACGAAACCGGCGAGGATCAAAAGAACCGGCGCGACTCGCGGAAGCCTTTCTCGAGCGCGTTCGAACCAAGTGCAGTCGTCTTGACTTCTCTTGGCATCTTTGCGATTGATTTTTTTAACGCCTGTTGCCCTGTTGTTGTTTTTGTTGTTGTTGTTGTTCTCTTTCGTCGTCGTCGTCTTTGCTGCGTGGCTGCTGACGCGTTTTGCCTTCGTAGTATTGTTGTTAGTCTTCGTCGAAGAAGAAGAAGAAGGAAAGAGCAACCTGCGAGTGCCGAAAGTATCTTTCGGGTTCACTACAGCTGGTCTTTTGAAGTCCTTCTTGTCGACTATTTTCATCTTTTGTTTCGTCGCTTTACTCAAGGAGGAGTTCACTACTGGCGGTTTCTTTTTCGTTTCGTTTCGTCCTCCTCCGTTCTTTCGCCACCGGCTGAACGGACTCGCGCTGCTACTGCTGCTCTCGCCGCGACTAGTATTCCTCGACTTCGAGGCTTCTTTTCTACTACTATTATTACTACCATTATTGCTGTTGTTAACATCATTAGATCGAAACCTGGTCGTCAACCCTTCCAATCCTAGGCCCTTACTCGCCTCTTTTCTCTTCTCTTTTTCCATCGCTCTGCTCGCCACGAACACGGTTTCAATCGCGCGGTGGTTCCTCCCGATTTTGTCATCCAAACTCCACGCCATCCCGGCGGTGACTCTTAACGCGGCGCCGAAACTCGCGCTCGTCACCGCGTCCACAAATCTGCGCATTAGCTGCCTTTCTTTCGCGGTTGGATACCTGCCGTCTTTAAACTCGTCGTTCACGTGGCCAAACACTCCGCTCAACGCCAACGCCCCCAACGACTTCAGGTTCATCCTGTTCGTCTCCTCCTCGTCGTAATCGAGATCAAAGTCGTCCGTATCTAACACCGCGTCCGCCGTGAATAACGCTTCGTTCGCTCTCTCTAACGCCGATTTTGCATCGTTCGCGGACGTTTGCGTGTTTCGTAAAAATCGAAGCTTCTCCTTCCTCTTGAAACCACCAAAACCGTTCCTCTTCTTGTTCTTCTTCTTCTTTCTGCGCGATTTCACTATATTCGTATTTCTGATCTCTCTGTACGTTTTCACTGAACTCCTCAGACAGTTGAGGAGACACATCGCGGCGTGCGCGAATGAAAACATGCTTTTCCCGGCACCGTCTCCACCCGGAACGAGTTGCGTCGTCTTTTCCAAAATCATCGTCGTCGTTTTGACGATTGATTTCACCGACAACCACGCGGAGAGCGCGTGCAACGACGCAAAGGTTAAGTTTATGTTGTTGTTTGTGTTATTATTATTCGATTTTTGCATCGTTGGTTGTTTCGTCTTCTCGTTATAACCACCACCACCATCTTCTTCGTCCTCGTCCTCGTCCTCGTTCATGTGTGTGTTGCGTGCGTTCTTTGACGTCAAAAGAAATTGGAAAAAGCTCGTAAATAACCAACACCATCACCACAAAGAAAAACAACCTACGAGACACGCTAACAACGAGTGCGCTTCTGCGTGAGAGAGAGAGAGAGAGAGAGAGACGGGAGGAAGAAAAATGACGACTACTGCCTTCTGTGCTGCTGACTTGATGGTAGAGAGGAAGGTTTGGCGACACATCAGCGCTTGGGACGAGATGCCAGGTTTCCAAGCCAAACCAAAAACGCACAACCTGTTCATTTGGGATTGCATCGTGCCTGGCAAGCCGGGGACGATATTTGCAGACGGGCGATTTCCGGTGGTGCTTGACTTTCGAAAGTCTTCCTACATTGGTCTGCCTACAGTGTACGTTCCGGAGGAGTTTGGCAGCAACCTTGAAAATCAAAAGCACTATTACCAACTAAAATTTCATGGTGTAGAGATTTGCTGTTACGATAGAGTGTGGGGTGCCTACGAAAGAGCACTGAGATGCTTTGTACCGCCGAGGGCACCGGATACATCGATTAAAACAATTTTACTCAAAGTTCAGGAATCTAAGTTTACCAGCTTTGAGAACTATTACGAGGAATTTTATCGGAATAAGGAAGAGTGGACGCACATTATAGCCAAGTACGTTCCTAAAGTAGACGAAAAACGAGGAGGAGGGAGTCCGAATGCAGTCCTACCCACCACGGCGACTTCAGCGGTTTCAAGCAAGAGAACGAGGGAGGAGAATCATCGGAATGCAACGACGATAAGGAGAGAAGTGCCAAAAGAGTTGTGGGAAGAACAGGCTTTTAACTTGGGCGATTATTGCGTGGTGACCACTCCCGCAGACGACATTGTCGATAAAATAACGAGAGAGTATCCCAATTTGAGAACGCCTTGTCTTTGTCTAGATTGGGACCAAGTTGCAAGAAACGTCGAAGCGATGTTAAGACTGGTCAAATGTGTTGAAAATTGGCGACCGCACGTGAAAACAACAAAAATGACGCTCGTTTGGAACCTTTTGTTAGAGAAAGGCGTCTTTAAATTTAAATGCTCGACGATCAAAGAGCTGCACTATTTACTTGCTACCATCGAACATCACGAAGTAGCGAAACAAAAGAAGGAGACGACGACGAAAAGAAGGAAGAAGACAACAGGTTCAACGAAGCAAAAGGACGCATTAAAGTACGATGTTTTATACGCGCATCCGCTCGTTTCAAAAGAGCAGTGTGAAGACGTAAGAACACTCGCGATGGAATATCGCATGGTAAAAATTAACGTCTTGATTGAAGCGGGACCTAGATTAAAAGATACCACATTGTTAAAGCTCTTTCGTGATAACTGCTTAGTTGATTGGACGTCGATGCAAGACGATACCATGTTACCAAATGTTGGATTTTTTCTCGATTTCAGCAACGGATTCGACCGAACTGGATTCAGTTTACTGGATCCTTCTGAGGTGGACAAGACGTTCTTTGAAGAGCTCATGTCTCACGCTTGGAGTCGAAGTCGCTTTTCAGGACTTTCTGTTTATGAAGGTCACATCGATGATTGCGTTGGATACGACAAAGACAAGTTGAAAGCAAGAGAAATGAAATGGAACATCGCTGACGAAGCAATCGTAAATTTTCTTAAATTTCATAAAGAGCAACAGCCGTCAAAGGTTGGTAAGATGGTGAAGGCAAACAAAACAGCGGAACCGATTGAAATTGTCACCTCTGGCACTCCTAGCTTTATTCACGCCCTGGACAAATATTTGAACATGAAAACCGGCAAAATGGATCGTCACGAAGGATCGTTTTATGGGAGAAAAATTCTGAGAACTGTATCGCCTGGCACTGTAGTATTCTTTGATCATCGTTCACACACGCAAATATGCCAACAAATGCACGATAAGAATATATATTTGCGACCAGCACTGTATGTTGCCGCCACGGTTGTATCAAAACCTGGAAAGAAAAACGATCGAATGTTTACATGCAACGCGGGATCAAAGTCGATTGCCGCCGAAGCAGGCTCTCCCATAGCAATTGTCGCTGCTAGTACAGGCAAATTTCTTCTCGAAAGTATGACTGAAACGTTTTGGAAACAAACCAAGTGCTCGGAAGAACACCTCACGTTCGAGGTCGTTAGGAATTTTATCGAAGATGGTGGAGCACCACCGCCGATTGAAAAAGGTGAAACCATTTTCATGGTACCGCGTCACGTGTGCCCAACTGTCAATCTCCATGAGTGCATCACTCTACTTTCTTATGATGATGCACGAAATAAATGCTTTATTCATCGAGCAAAAATAGATGCGAGAGGGCACTATATGGATCCGGTGAGCAACCACGATGAGCTCTGCGAATCTTTCAGTTTGAGACCAACCACGAAAGTGGGAAAATTTATGTAATTTATGCAATCACAATGCGACTACCGCTGCTATCGCTACTACTACTACTGCTACCACCACTACTACTACTGTTACTACTACCATTACCTTCTTTTCTGCCTCGTCTGAAAAGAGCATCGAGAACTGCGCGCACTCTTCTCGAAATTTCCGCCTTGAATGTTTCCAAGAGTAATCGTCTGCCTTCGCTACTGTTGAGCGCGTCGAAAGCGATTTTAAACCTCGGAATTTGCGTCAAGTTTGCGGCATCGTTCAACACGCGAAGCAACGACGCGAACGCTAAGCCTCCGATTGCATCGTCGTACGCTAACGTCCGAGCCGTTTTTCTCAACACTTCGCTTTGGTTTGGATTTTTAAGCACCCGGCGAATGGCCACCGGATACACCTCTTTCAACACGTTGAACGTCCCGTCCGCGCTTCTCGCCATGCCTTCTAACCCGCCCAACGCGCGCGCGTTGTTGATAAAATACGGCGGTAATTGAAACTCAAAGCGAGGGACTAAAGCGAGCAAGGCGAATAAAAGTTCGTCGAACCGTATTTCAGGGACAATCTTCCCCGAGCCGGATTCCGGGAATTTCAGCGTTTTGTTCGCA
>TARA_B110000483_G_scaffold242861_1_pt1 | contig 10809 bp, 8 predicted proteins | sample TARA_B110000483 | Tara Oceans TARA_B110000483 (sample SAMEA4398176) | marine metagenome | biome: Polar Biome; feature: [SRF] surface water layer (ENVO:00010504); material: water (ENVO:00002006), including particulate matter (ENVO:01000060) such as... | depth 5 m
AGTTAGCAACATAAAGCAGTAAATCGTACTTAGGTTTGGTGTTTCTGCTCCACACCGGGAAACGTAAGTCGTAACAGATCATTGGGCAAATGTTCCAGCCTTTGTAGTTTAAAATTAAACGCTTTTTACCTGCTTTAAAAAAGTTGTTTTCGTTCACCATTCTAAACAAATGTTTTTTGTCGTAATGGTGGCTTTCGCCGTTTGGAGCAACAAAATAGAGTCTGTTAAAGTAGTTGCCGCTATCTTCAATTATAAGGCTACCTGTAATGGCAACGTTGTGTGTTTTTGAAGTTGAAACCATCCATTGCCAGGTTGTTCCATGATGCCGTTCTGCCAACCTACTCGAATCCATTGAAAAGCCTGTTGTAAACATTTCGGGCAATACAACAAGATCAGATCCATCGGTAACCGCAGCAATTAGGTTTTCAAAATGCTTACAATTTTCTTTTGGAGATTCCCAGAGCAGAGAGGATTGAATAGTTGTAACTTTTAATGCATTCATAACATCAAATGTAAAAACTTATTAAATGATAATTCGGTTCAACATCACCCTGGGTTGGTCGAGGGGTAATAGGTTTAAATGTTCTTCAGAATTTCAGTAGCTGCAGCCAAAGTTTCTTCTTGTTTAGCAAAGCAAAAACGCAACATCTTTTTATCCAAAGAACGGTGATAAAAAACCGATACAGGTATAGCGCTTACCTTGAACTCTTTGGTAAGTCGTTCAGCAAATTTCACATCGTTTTCATCGGTAATTGTTGAATAGTCTAACAACTGAAAATAGGTGCCAGGAGTTGGACTAAACTTAAACCTAGAACTCTTTAATGCATCTAAAAAGAAATCTCTTTTTTGTTCGTAAACTGAACTAATCTGCTTGTAGTTTTTTTCGTTGCTTATAAAATCTGCCAAAGCGTGTTGTATAGGATGGTTTACCGCAAAAACTTGAAATTGATGAACCTTTCGAAACTCTTTCATTAAGTTTTTGGCACCTAAAACATAGCCTATTTTCCAACCTGTGGCGTGCAACGTTTTACCAAAAGAATAAATCAACAACGACCGCTCTGCTAATTTCGGGAAACGAGCAACACTTTGATGTTCATAGCCATCAAATAAAATATGTTCGTATACTTCATCGCTCAAAATAATAATGTCAGTACCGCTGGTTAAACGTTCGAGTTCAACCATATCTTGCGATGAAAGAACCGCTCCCGTAGGATTGTGAGGTGTATTAATCACAATCATTTTTGTTCTACGCGTCATTACTTTTTTAACCTCACTCCAATCAACATTGTAGTAGGGGTCTTTAAGCTGAACGTAAATAGGTTTACCGCCATTAAGTTCTACCGCAGGAGCGTAACAATCGTAAGCCGGAGTAAAAATAATCACCTCATCGCCTTCGGTAATAAAGGCAGTAATTGCAGAGTAAATGGCTTGTGTTCCGCCGGCGGTAATGGTAATTTCCGTTTCCGCCTCATACTTGGCGCTGTAAAGCGCTTGTACCTTTGTAGATATTGCCTCTCTTAACTTTAACACACCCTCCATAGGAGCGTATTGGTTGAAGCCAATGCTCATGTAATGGTTTACCAGACTAACTAAATGTGGGGAAACCCCAAAATCAGGAAACCCTTGTGATAAATTGATTGCGCCGTATTTTTTCGAAAGGGCAGACATCTTTGAGAAAATGTTGACTCCAATTCCGGGTAGTTTCGACTTTATATTATCAGGGTATAGCGGCATTCTTGTTTGTTAAAACGCAAATTTAGCCTTTCTAAATAGTGAGGAATGGATACGAAATTTTAATTTTCTACTAATTATTAACACTTTCATTTTGTCGTATAAATTGGATTGAGCATCTTTCAGAAAATTTAAACCCTTTAAGATGTCAGATATAGAAATTGCACAAAAGACAGTATTGATGCCTATCGGAAAAATAGCGGCAAAATTATCAATTGATAATGAGCTATTGGAACCCTATGGTAAGACAAAAGCGAAACTTCCATTAACGTTAATTGATGATGAAAAAGCTAAAAAATCAAAACTGATATTGGTTTCCGCAATTTCTCCGACACCTGCTGGTGAAGGAAAAACTACAACCTCAATAGGTTTAAACGAAGGCTTAAACAAGCTGGGGAAAAAATCATTGGTTGTTCTTAGAGAGCCATCTTTAGGCCCTGTTTTCGGAATGAAAGGTGGCGCAACAGGTGGCGGATACAGCCAAGTTGTACCGATGGAAGACATTAACTTACATTTTACAGGAGATTTTTCGGCAGTTGAAAAAGCACACAATTTACTTTGCGCGATGGTTGATAACACCATTCAAGCAAAAAACCCATTGGTAAAAATTGACCCACGTACTGTTGTAATCAAAAGGGTGATGGACATGAACGATCGTTCGCTCCGTAACATCATTATTGCTCTAGGTGGTAAATCAAACGGACATCCACGTGAGTCTGGTTTTGATATTGGTGTTGCATCTGAGGTTATGGCGATTCTTTGTATGAGTCTTAATTTAAATGATTTAAAAGAGCGACTTGGTAAAATGTACATTGGTAAATCGTATGACAATAAACCGATTTTTGCCAAAGACATAAAAGCAAATGGTGCAATGGCCGCCTTATTGAAAGATGCCGTTAAACCAAATTTGGTTCAAACCCTTGAAGGTAACCCGGCTATTATTCACGGTGGACCTTTTGCTAATATTGCACAAGGAACCAACACTATTATTGCTACAAAAATGGGCTTATCGTTATCTGATTACGTGGTAACAGAAGCAGGTTTCGCTTTTGATTTAGGAGGCGAAAAATTTCTTGATATTAAGAGTAGATATGCAAAATTAAAACCTCAAGTAGTAGTAATTGTATGTACTGTTAGAGCGTTAAAGTTTCATGGTGGTGTGGCAAAAGATGCACTTGGCGAAAGAAATGATGGTGCCTTAAGAGAAGGTGCTAAAAACTTGAAGAGACATCTTGAAAATGTTAAGAAATTCAATTTAGAGGCCGTTGTTGCGGTTAATAATTTTCCAACGGATCATCAGGAAGAATTGGATTTAGTAAAACAGCTCTGTAACGAATTAGGAGTAAAAGTTGCTTTGTCAGAGGTTTGGGCAAAAGGAGGAGATGGTGGAATAGAATTAGCAAAGGCAGTACTTGATGTAATCGATAATCAGGAAGAAGTACAGTTTACACCCATCTACGATTTGAAATTAACTCTAAAAGAAAAGATTGAAAAAATTGCTACTGAAATTTACAGAGCAGGTAAAGTAACCTACACCGCAAAAGCTTTACGCGACATTAAGTTAGCCGAAAGTTTAGGCTTAAGTGATGTTCCAATCTGTATCGCTAAAACACAATATTCATTCTCGGATAATGCCAAAATGGTTGGAGCTCCTACGGATTTTGAATTTAACATTAGAGAAGTGGAAATGGCCGCTGGAGCAGGTTTTGTGGTGGCGATTGCTGGTAACATAATGCGTATGCCAGGTTTACCAAACAACCCAGCAGCAGAGAACATCGATATTGATGAAAACGGAAATATAACTGGACTCTTTTAAAGTCTGATTTTTACAAAAACAGAAGTAAGCTTACTGCCATAACTGCCATGCCGGTAACCAATCCATAAATACCATGGTGGTGTTCACCGTACTCTTCGGCAGCTGGCAACAATTGGTCAAGGGCAATGAATACCATAATGCCTGCAATTCCGGTGAAGATGTATCCAAACAAAAGGTCGTTGAAAAAGGGTCTGAGAATAAGGTACCCTAAAAGCCCACCAACGGGTTCGGCTAATCCTGAAAGAAAAGAGTAGAAGAAAGCTTTTTTACGGTTACCAGTTGCATAATAAATAGGTACAGAAACAGCCAATCCTTCGGGTATGTTGTGAATGGCAATGGCTACGGCAATCGGAATACCCAATGATACGTCTTTCAGTGCACCAGCGAATGTGGCCATGCCTTCAGGAAAATTATGAATACCTAGGGCTATAGCCGTAAACATTCCTGTACGCATTAACTTGGCTTTTGGTAATGTTTTTATTTTGTTTTCATCAACCTCTAAAGCTGTGGTATCAGAATATTCGTGTGGATTTTCATAACTAGGAATAAATTTATCGATACCTGCAATAAGTGAAATACCAACAAAAAACGAAATAGCCGCAGCCCAAGAGCCCCCCTTTTCTCCCAATTCATTTATTAAAGATTCTTGTCCTTGAAAAAACAGCTCTGTAAATGAAATGTAGATCATAACACCGGCTGAAAAACCCATGGCAAAAGACAAACCCTTGTGGTTGGTGGCTTTTGTAAATAGCCCAATAAAACTGCCAATACCAGTTGAAAGCCCTGCAAAAAGAGTTAACCCTAATGCAAACCAAAAATTTTCTTCCATAATATGGGCGCAAATATAAATATTTACATGAGGCAAATAATATTTTTAGATGTGTCTAAAAACAAAATCAACAACATGTATATTATCTTTGTGACTGTTAAACAGTTGTTAATTTAAGATTAAGGGGCGACTCATTCCTTTTTATTGTATAAAAATCAAAGCATGAAGAATCCATATAAAAGTACAGTAATTTTAGTATTGATGGTTTGCGGGACCTTTTTTAACGAGGTTAAAGCACAATCAAAGAAAGAAGCAGTAAATATTAAAGTTGAAGGTGTTTGCGGTAAGTGTACTGCTAGAATAGAATCGGCGCTTGATTTAAAAGGAGTTAAAGTTGCCAGGTACGACCTGGAAACAAACATTTGTGAAGTGGTTTACAATCCTCAAAAAATTGACGAGATGGACCTACACAAAGCGCTGGTTGCTGTTGGTCATAAAACAGATAAAATGGATGTTTTACCTGAAGTTTACAATAGCCTTTCAGATTGCTGTAAGTACCTGGAGGAGAAAAAACACTAATAGTTTTTTCTAAAAGCCATGGGACACCATCAACATCATCAACATCAAAAAGATGGTGAAAACACCAAAGCATTAAGAATAGCTTTTTGGCTAAACTTATCGTTTAGCATTATTGAAATAGTAGGTGGAGTTTTTACAAACTCAATGGCTATTTTATCAGATGCGGTACATGATTTGGGCGATTCAATTACAATTGGTGGAGCGCTGTATTTTCAAAAAGTATCAGAACGCCGAAGAGATAAACACTTCTCTTATGGTTACAAACGGTTTTCAACCTTATCAGCGCTTTTAACATTTGCAATATTGGTGATAAGTTCAATTTGGATTGTGGTAAATTCAATACCCCGACTTTTAAACCCTCAAGAAGTTAATAGCGAAGGCATGTTGGTTTTAGCTTTAATCGGAATAACATTTAATGGGCTTGCCGTTTTTAAAATGCAAGGAAAAGATTCTCTGAACACTAGAGCGGTTCGCTTGCATTTATTGGAAGATGTATTGGGTTGGATCGCTGTACTAATTGGAGGCATTGTAATTTACTTTACCAATCTTTTTATCATTGATCCAATTTTGTCGTTAATAATAGCAACATACATTGCCTTCAATGCGTTGAAAAACATAAAATCGGTTTCAAAAATATTTTTACAAGGGATTCCTGAAGACATCGATATGGCTAAGGTAAAGGCCGATATTAAAGAGCTGAATGATGTTTTCGACCTACATGATTTACACAGCTGGAGTATGGATGGAGAATTCAATATTCTTACCATACACGTTGTGATTTCAGAAGAATGCGATAGAGCTAGAGCAGTAGAAATTAAGAGTGAGGTAAGGCATATTTTGAGCCATAACAACATACAGCATGTTACCATTGAAATTGAAACAGCCGCGGAAAAATGCGAACTTGAAGACTGCTAAATGAGAAAACAGATACTACTGATATTTTTTGTTGCTGCAAGTTTATTTGGCTCCGCTCAAATTACCGGGAAAGTCATAACTGTTTCAAGTGATGCAAAAAAAGAACCATTGCCTGGAGCTAATATTTATTGGCAAGGAACGCAAACCGGCACATCATCTGACGAATCTGGGGAGTTTTCAATAAACAAAGTTGAATCTACATCGCTCCTAATTGTAACTTACGTAGGATTCAAATCGGACACGGTTAATGTTAAAAAGGTAAAACCACCAATTGAAATAGTGTTGTTAAATGGAGAACAACTTAAAACATTTAAGGTTGAGTACCGGAAAAAATCTTCAGAAATATCATTGATAAACCCTTTAAACATTACAACGGTAGGGGAACAAGAATTAAGAAAAGCCGCCTGTTGCAATTTATCAGAGAGTTTCGAAACCAACGCCTCCATTGACGCGTCCTTTACTGATGCGGTAACAGGAACAAGACAAATAAAGATGCTTGGGCTATCAGGCAAATACACCCAAGTTTTGAGCGATAATATTCCATCGATAAGAGGTTTATCTACCATTTACGGTTTAACCTATATACCTGGACCCTGGATTGGTTCTATTCAAATTTCGAAAGGTGTAGGCTCAGTAGTTAATGGATTCGAAAGTATTACAGGGCAAATTAATGTGGACGTGAAAGGACCCTTTGACTCAGAGAAACTGCATTTAAACCTATTTGTAAATGGAGGTGGACGAGTTGAAGTAAACGGGTTGTATCAGCAAAAATTAGGTGCTCGATGGAGGTCCAATTTATTGGTTCATGCCAAAACTTTAAAATTTCAAGCAGATAGAAACAGCGATGGGTTTATGGACAATCCACTGGAAAACGATTATGCGATTTATAACAATTGGAGGTTTATTGGAACAGGCGGGTTACGCTCAGAAATAGGAATTGGCGCTGTAGGTCAAGACCATGAGGCAGGTCAAATTTCTGAAAGTGGAACTGTGCCAGCATATAAGGTAATCATTAAGAACAACAGAGTGGAAGCCTTCGCTAAATTGGGGTATGTTGGAGCAGGTTCTTTCAGCTTAGGTTTTCAAAATTTTGGATCGATTCAAGAAACCAATTCTAATTTTGGTAATACCAAATACAAAGGTTATCAGACCAGCTGGTATTCCAACTTTATCCTTCAAACGGGGGTTTTAAACGATGACTTGCTTTTAAAGGCAGGCGTCAGCATAATGATTGATGATTATAACGAAAGCATCAACTATAGCCAAGTATCGTCCTTAGAAACACAGATTGAAAGGTTAGAAGTTGTTCCGGGGATTTTTACAGAAGCAACAATAAACAAAGGTAATTGGAGCGCTATTGCTGGGTTACGCATCGATTACCACAATTTGTTTGGTTCTTTTATAACTCCAAGACTTCATGCGCGATACAGTTTAAACGAAAACACATCGCTTAAAATATCATCGGGTAGAGGTCAAAGAACACCTAATGTAATAACGGAGAATATTGGGCTGCTTGCCACTAACAGAAGTTGGTACAATGCTGTTTTAGCCCCAGGCGAGTTGCTGCCTGAAATTGCCTGGAACAACGGAATAAACCTTACGAATAAGTTTCGGTTGAATTATAGAGACGGTGAAGTTTCGGTTGACTTTTATAGAACGGACTTTATAAACCAAGTAATTGTAGACCTAGATCAATCAGCCCAAGAAGTATGGATTTATAATTTAAACGGTAAGTCTTTCTCAAACTCATTTCAAGTTGAAGGAGGTTATGAAATCGTCAAAAGAACACAACTAAGATTAGCTTACCGGTGGTTAGAGGTTAAAAAGCAATTTGAACATGGATTAGATCTTGCCCCTTTGGTTGCATCGCACAGAGGATTTATTAATTTGGGACATGAAACAAAAAAAACAAAAGAGTTTAAGCAATGGAAAACTGATTTAACGGTAAACATCATTGGTGAATCAAGGTTACCTAAAACGGTTTCAAGTCCTGTAGAATATCAGCTAGAATCGAACTCACCGGCGTTTATAACAGCAAACTTTCAAGCAACACGCGTTTTCGGAAAACGGTTTGAGGTTTATGTTGGTTCCGAAAACATTACAAACTTCAAACAGTCAAGCCCAATAGTGTCAGCTGATAACCCAAACAGCAGTTTTTTTGATAGCTCAATGGTTTGGGGCCCAATATTCGGCAGAATGTTTTACGGTGGACTGAGGTATGTTATAGAGTAAATAAAGAGCAAGAAAAAGGCCACTAATACAAATGGTAGCCTTTTTACTAGAGTTGTATTTTCGGATTAAAAATTACTCGCTAGCTCTATCTAGAATTTCAAAAAGTTGATCTAAATTAGGTGTAAGAATTACTTCGATACGTCGGTTCTTTGCTTTGGCCTCAGCAGTATTTGCTGAATCAAGAGGCATAAATGCTCCTCTACCAGCGGCAGTTAATACTATTGGGTCTAAGCTAGAATTTTGAATCATAATTTTAACAACAGCAGTTGCCCTTATTACTGATAAATCCCAATTGTCTTTAATTTGACCGCTACCTCCGTAAGCATCAGTATCGGTGTGACCCTCAACCAAAACAGTTATGTTTTCTTGTTTTTCTAAAACCTTAGCTAAATCTACCAAGGCTTTTTTACCTTCTGTCTGTATAGATGTACTGCCCGAGGGGAACAACAAATTAGCCTCCATCGATACATAGATTCTACCATTCTTTTGCTCAACTTTTAATCCCTTGTCTTTAAAGTTTAGCAAAGCGTCAGCAACTTTATCCTTTAAGGCTCTTACCGAAGCATCTTTTTGAGCAATTAAGTCTTCTAGTTCTTTTACTCTTGCTTCACGCGATGCTAATGCTCCGCTTAACTGATCTAAATTGTCTTTTTTGGCGTTTAATTCGCGCTCCAATTTTTTAAGCGCATCTTCTTTTTTCTGAAGTTCTTCTTGCGCCAGTTGGAGTTCTGTAAGCAATTTCTTGTTTTCTTCTGCACTAAGTTGTGATGATTCCGATTGCTTTTTTAGAAGCTGATCATTTAATCGATTTACTCGGTCGTATTCTTTTGCTTTTCTTCTTAGTTCAATTCCGGTGCTGGTGGTATCTTCTGCCAGAGCAAATAAATTCTTTTTAAATTTTTCAATTTCAGCATTTTGCTCTTTTGTTTCAGATTCCAAGCGTTGGTTCTCTTTAGAAAGGTACTTTCTTTCGTCCTCGCTTTTTGTGTAGTTATCTTTTATTTCTTGTACTTTTTTTGGTGAAACACAAGAGGACGCTGCTATAAGGCAAACAAATAAAGGAGCAATAAATTTTTTCATAACTGGTCTATGTCAAATTAAATAGAAACACAAAATTACCATTTGCTTTATCTACTAATGGCACGGTATAACGGAGTTTTAAACACTTATATTTTAATTACAACCTCTTTATCATTTAACACAAGTTATTTACCATTCTTCAACCTGATTTCTCCACTTATAACTACACTGGTAATTGAGCCTTTTTTGATTAGCTTAAAATCACTTTTTGTAAAAACATGATTATTAGCCTTCTGCGTCTGATTCTTGCCACTTACGCAAAAATTAACACCATGTCTTGCGTGGCGCCTAGTAAAATCTATGTGTTTGAAAAACACATTAAAAGTTTCCGTCCTAGCCAAATAAAGACCCAAATAAACATATTTTAAATTCGTTATTCGTTTGATGGCCAAGTATTCAACAGCAATCGATCCTTACGAAATTTCTAAAAAAGTATTAATCAATTTTAAGTCAACTTCAAATTAGGCAATGTCGTAAATGCCACCAGGTTTGGTTTTTATCATTCCTGAAAGCTGCAAATTAAGTAAATGTGTAGCCAATGTTCGGCCCTGTACATTTAGCTCCAAGCAAAGTTTATCAATACTTAAAGGGCCGTTTTTTTGAAGACAATTAAATATTCGCTCTTCTTCACCAGCTAATTCCACAAATAACTTAACCTGTTTAGGTTGATCAGTTTGCTCGTCTTTAGACCAATTCATAATATACTCGAGATCCTTGTACGATTGAATAACCGCTGCACGATTTGATTTAATTAGCAAGTTGCACCCCTCACTACAAAGATCAGTTACCCGTCCTGGTAAAGCAAATACATCGCGGTTGTATGAATTACCTAATTCAGCGGTAATCATCGCGCCTCCCGACCGTTTTGATTCAACAACCAATACGGCATCAACCAAACCTGCAATTATTCGATTGCGCATCGGAAAATTCTCTCTATTGGGAACAGTGCCACTAAAAAATTCTGATACAATCGCTCCGTTTTCAGTCATCTGATGAGCTGTTCCTTTGTGATGTGATGGGTATATTCGATCTAGACCATGAGCAACAACTCCAACGGTAGGAACACTGTATTTTAAGGCCGCTCTATGAGCGGCAATATCAATTCCGTAAGCTAAGCCACTGTATATGGCCACATTGTGTTCTGCGAGTTCAGAAATCAGCTTTTGGGTAAACGTTTTTCCATAATCTGTCGCCATTCTAGTACCCACAATCGCCAATGCTCTCGGATGGTTTAAATTCTTTATACCTCGAGAAAAAACAGCAAGCGGACCATCGGGACAATGATTTAACCTTTTCGGGTAATCGTCGGTATTGTATTCGTAAACATTTAGGTTGTTTTTTTCAATGTAGTCGAGCTCCTGTTCTATGTAGCTAAAATCTTTAAAGCCTTGAATTTGTTTTCTTAACGATCTACCCGCGCCTTTAATTAAGTCAAAATCTTTAGATGTTGATTTGAAAACAGCTTGAGCGTCACCAAAATGCCTTATCAATTTACGACCTATGTTGGGGCCAATACCATCAATTTGCCCTAAGGCAAGCGTATATTTTAAATTGTCGGTCACGGATTACGGAAATGGGACGTAAAAATAAAAATTTAGTGTAAAGTAGAGGGCTTTAAACCAAAAAGAGCCCAATCCTTTAAGATAGGGGCTTTGCACTCGAGGTGGGAATCGAACCCCTCAATTCA
>TARA_B110000483_G_scaffold89085_1_pt1 | contig 10796 bp, 7 predicted proteins | sample TARA_B110000483 | Tara Oceans TARA_B110000483 (sample SAMEA4398176) | marine metagenome | biome: Polar Biome; feature: [SRF] surface water layer (ENVO:00010504); material: water (ENVO:00002006), including particulate matter (ENVO:01000060) such as... | depth 5 m
GAGGTCGGGTAGTTGGAGCGAAAGAGTGCCTTGAGATAGGTCTGGTTAATATTATCGTTCCTGATGACAAGTGTCTTGAAACTGCAATGGAGTGGGCGCAGGAAATAGCCGACAATGCTCCTATGGCCGTGCAAACCACTAAACGAATGATGCGAATGGGTCTGGAGCAATCATATGATACGTCAGTCGATCACCTGATGGTTCATCTGAACGGTATGTTCCAGAGCGAAGATTTTCAGGAAGGTGTTAAATCATTCCTCGAGAAACGTAAGCCTGAATTTACTGGCAGGTAGATCCTAAGTAGTAGAGAACCCAATGCTTATCGCTCCCTGGTGGGCCGTTAAAGGTCATGCTCTACATCACACCAACGCGCTTGCTGCAGACTTCGTGAGGGTGGCTGGTACTGCAGAAAATCTGCCTATATTTTTTAGGCTGAATACCTTTGCTACTCTTTTTGTATAGGGGTACTAAGCGCCTTGATCGACAGGGAATTGTGTCTTAACCCGCGATTCTCAGCTTAGGGCTCGTTCCACACCCATTGGCTGAAAGAGGCATCGGCAGTTCTGTAAATCGCGGGTCTATTGTCGAAACAACCAGTGACTAAGGTTGGCCACTGGTGTTGAGGGGCTTAAGACGCTTTCTTGTACGGCGGCCGCATCGCGGCTGCGAGTTTAGAAACCGTATTGGATTGGTTATAGATAGCTTTGGCGTGGCTGAAATTCTTGAATCCATCGAAACCGTGGTAGGAACCCATGCCACTAGGGCCGACGCCACCAAATGGCAGGTCTTCTTGCGCAATGTGCATGATCACATCGTTGACGGTGACACCGCCAGATGTCGTGCGTGTAAGTACTTCACGTTCCTCAGCGCTATCCCGGCCGAAGTAGTAGAGCCCTAGCGGGCGATCTTTGCTGTTCACGTAGTCCAGTGTTTCTTCGACATCTTTGTACTGCTTAATTGGAAGAATCGGACCAAAGATCTCATCTTGCATCACTTTCATATCTTCCGTTGGGTCAAGTACGAGTGTTGGTGGGATTCGATGATGTTCCTGCTGTGAGAAGTCCTCGTTTGCCGGGTTAATCTCAATGACTTTTGCCCCTTTTTCTTTAGCGTCGTCGAGGTAGCTGTTCAGGCGGTCAAAATGACGTTCGTTAACGATGCTGGTGTAGTCAGGGTTATCCTTGATGCTGGGAAACATTTTGGCAACGGAGTTTTTTGCATGTTCCACGAATTCATCTCGGCTGCCTTCTGGCAGCAGAACGTAGTCTGGCGAAAGACATATCTGGCCGGCGTTCATGGTTTTTCCCGCCATGATGTTAGTAGCCGCCAGTTCTAAGTTGGCAGATTTTCCGATGATAACGGGAGACTTGCCACCCAGCTCTAGAGTGACAGGAACCAGGTTCTCTGCTGCAGCTCTCATGACGTGTTTGGCAATCGAAGTTGCGCCGGTGAACAGCAGATGATCAAAAGGTAATCTTGAAAAAGCGCCGCCAACATCAGGTCCGCCTGTGAAGACTGCGACTTCTTCTTCATCAAAAGCTGCTGCGAATAATTCTTTCATGAGCTCGGAGGTCTGGACCGTAAACTCTGACGGTTTTATCATGGTGCGGTTGCCTGCTGCGAAAACGCCAGCAAGCGGCGCGAAGGTCAGCTGAACAGGAAAGTTCCAAGGGCTGATGCAGCCGACCACTCCCAATGGCTGGTATTCAATTCTTGAGCGTCCGCCAAAAAAGCCAAGCGGGAACATGGTTTTTCGCTTTTCAGGGCGCATCCATTTTCTAAGTTGCTTCTTGCATGATTCTAGCGGGCCAACGGATGCATCGATGTCGGTCATCTTGGATTGGTCGAGGGAGCGGTGACCAAAGTCTGCGGCCATTGCTTCACTCAGTTTTGTACCGTGAGTCTTTAGTATGTCGATAGCCCGATCAATTCGGTCAATTCTGGTTTCAGCAGAAACAGAGCCTTCTGAGATGTATGCCTTCTTTTGTCTGTCGAGAACTGAATGCATGTCTGCTTGTGTTGGTTCTACATTACTCATAGGTAGCCTGTCTTTTTGGGATTGGTGATGGGGTGGACAATTTCAGTCTAGCAAATTGGGCCGGAGTTACGCTACTTGTTAGTCATTAGGTGGGAATGGGGCTTTGTATTATTTAGCTTTGGGAGTAGCTCTATTTTAAGGTCTGCCGGAGTTATTGAGTAGATGAATGCGTCGTGGCGTTTGCCGTGAAGTAGTAGGCGGTTCCTTGCTCGGCCTTCGAACTGGGCGCCGGAGGCTTCGGCGACGGCCTTGCTGGCACCATTTTGGATAGACATGACGATTTCTATTCTTTGCAGGTCCAGTTTTTTGGTACAAAAACGGGCGAGGCCGATAGTGGCTTCTGTGGCGATACCTCTGCCGGAGCTTGAAGTTTTGGTCCAATAGCCCAAGTTTGCGATCGGATGCCCATTGATCTGGTTGAGACCGCAACCCCCGTAAAATTCATTGCCGGTTTTGCTAAAGATACCGAAGTTGTAGGCAGAGCCGTCTTTCCAGCTAGGTGCGATGGTTTTCAGCCAGTCTGTGGCATCTTGCTTTTGATAGTCCGGATGACACCAGGGAAGAAACTCGAAGACCTTTGCTATCGATTCCCTGGCGGCCTGATACAACACTTCGTCGTCGCTGGTTGCGTATCGGCGAATCAAGAAGCGTTCTGTCTCAAAGGAATGTGGGATTGGTGTTGTTGGGTTCAATAGAATTCTTCGGCAATATGGGCGAGAACTTTTGTGTTTTGACAACCTTCCATTACTGGGCTGGGTTTCCGTCGTTAGTTCGGTGGCGGTTTGTGAGGTACATCTGACCTCTGGCCGCACCCTTTCGTTGTAGTCGTCATCTGGTTGAAGCCTATCTCGAATCTGGCTAGGTGTTTTTTGAACGCTCTCAGTTACGGTGCTACATCGGTGACATTTGTTGAAGTTTCCATGTTATCCCAGTTGATTGCCAATGCTTGCCTTGATTCTTCATTTTCACTCTCTAAAAAAGAATGACGTTGGTTCAAGTCTAGGTCCACTGATGATTAACAGCGCTGGTCTTGCTATCTTTTAGTAAATCTGGCCCGGTAATCCGGTGCTATGGAAAAAGATGTGTCGGCTAAGGTTTTTGTTTGAAAAGTAAAATACAGGCGAAGACGTTTTTTCGGTGAGGTTTACACGCTGGGAAATACAAGGGCTCGATAGTGTCAAATCACTGGATTCTTTATTTATTTCCAATAGTTCTTCGCTTGTTTGCAGATCTGCACGTGCAACGAATATAATTGAGTACAGATCGCAGTGGACTATCCTGCGTCAGCACAAAAAAAGGAAGAGTCTCGATGAAACCCAGAGTCAAAGGTTTGCGTTATGGTGGATAGGTAATGGCGATAACCTTGCTCACTGGGGTGCCCAGGTCAGGTACCACCCTGTGTTGTTACTTGCTTAATGAATGTCATAACACTGTTGCACTGCACGAACCCATTAGTCCTGGCTCTTTTGTTGGGAGTCGAAAAGATGCGATTGAATCCATCGTTCAATTTTGCGCATCTGCAGGTCTACAGGTTCTAGCAAAAAAAATTGTTCCTACTAAGCAGTACGGGGGTAAGTTACCGACCAACCCCGTGAGCTCAGAAAATAGCGGGCTGCGAAAAGAAATCGTTAAACTTGGCGACATGAAGGTTGAAAAAAAGCTGGATGAAGACTTTACTTTGGTCATTAAACACAACGCGCTGTTCTCTGCTCTTTTAGAGGAACTAGTTGGCGCTTTCGAGGTTTATGCGGTCATAAGAAACCCGCTTGCGGTGTTAGTTTCTTGGCAAACTGTTGACCTCCCTGTTTATTCTGGCCACATTCCTATGGGCGAGATGTTTGATGCAGAGCTTACTTCCCTGTTAGCAACTAAAGCCAGTGCCTTAGACCGACAACTTGTACTTTTGAGCTGGTTTTTTAAGCGTTACGACGAACTTATAGACCTGTCTCATATCATCAGGTACGAGGAGTTGATCGCCTCAAATGGCGAATGCTTGCAGACGATTTCTAAGAAACCATTGGAGGTTGAGACCCGCCTTGACGCCCAAACTCAAGTGGCTCGAATCTCTGCAGAACAGTTAACAACCCTTCGCGATGCGTTGCTATCGAGTCCTAATGTTGCTGAACCTTTTTACTCCAGTTCAGAAATAGAGGCAGAATACCTGCGACTGAGAGCATGAAGAAGCTCAACTTTATGATTGTCGGTGCCCAAAAAAGCGGTACGACCGCCTTGGCAGAGTTCTTGGGCTGCCATACAGGTATTGCTATTTCGGATCCAAAAGAAGTCCACCTGTTTGATGCAGAGAAAGTTGATAATTCTGTTGCCGGTATTCAGGCCCGGTACGAACTCGCTTTTTTTGACCAAGACAGCGATGAGCTGCTGCGTGGAGAAGCCACTCCGATCTATATGTATTTGCCTGGAATTGCCAGTGAGTTGCGTGGTTATAATCTGCAACTTAAGATCATTGCGATACTGAGGAACCCGATAGAGCGGGCATACTCTCACTATTGCATGGAGCGGGAGCGAGGTAACGAGCACCTTCCGTTCTTGTTAGCATTACTTCTGGAAAAATTTCGTTTGGCAAAGGATTCAGCACCTCGAAGCAAGGGCTCAGCCCATCGAAGCTTTAGTTATATTGACAGGGGCTATTACAGCCGTCAGCTAGAGGAAATATTAAGTTCATTCCCCCTGCATCAGGTGCTGGTAATCAGTAACGACGCGCTGAAACACTCTCATGACGCAACACTGGATAAGGTGTTTGACTTTCTCGGTGTAAAACATCAGGTGATTTCAGCTCGGGAGGTCTTTTCTCAGCGCACGAATGTTCGTGACGCACCTTTTTCTCGTTTACTGCTGCGCCTAGCTTATAGTCGAGAATTCAAGCGCTTACAAAAGCTCGTTGACTTTTCGATAGCAGATTGGAGATAGGCTTGGTTGATTGCCCCAAAACATTGCCTGCAATAGTTAGGTCATACGAATACCTAACAAAAGTTGCTGTGCAAGCAGCCTGGGTAATCTCCAGGTACAAAAATCGAGTGCTCGACTGTGGTCCCTTCGATGAGAAACACGAATAGAGCCATGTTGTTCCTTCGCTCAGTGAAATAAAAAACCAACCATTCATCTTTTGCATGCCAAAGAAAATAGAATCTCAGCTTGGTTGCGGAGGGGGGATGCTTTTTTATTCTAAAAGTTAAATCAACAGCTCTTGAAGAGACCTTATTATGTCGGCCAATATTTCTGGCTCGAAAGCATTGAGATGTAGTGGTTCTCGAAAGACGGATGGGTCGCTGGAAAGACCGGGCAGTGATCGCCAGCGCTAGAGCAAAGGATTTCTTCGGTAATCTGTTGCCGAACTCGACATTTGTCAGCGCAATGGTCGATTTATGGAGCAAGAAAGCACCTAAATAGCTATTTTTGCTGTATTTTCGGAATCACGAGCATTCCAAATTGCAATAATGCGCTGAACATTTCATGCTAAACTTGCCCACTTTTTCTGATCGAAAACTACCTCCGGAGTAAATATTGGGCAAGAATCTTTTCCAAAAAGTATGGGATGACCACGTCATTAGGCAGCTAGACAACGGCCAGGTCCAGATATTTATGGCGCTGCACCTCATCCATGAGGTGACCAGTCCGCAGGCCTTTGGTATGTTGAAAGACAAGGGGCTTAGTGTCGCCTATCCCAAGCGGACATATGCGACGGTTGATCACATTATTCCTACGGACAACCAATCCAGGCCGTTGGCTGACGATATGGCGGAAAAGATGATCCAGGTGCTTAGCGATGCGACCAGTGAACATGGTATCGAGTTTTTCGCGCCAGAGTCTGGCTCTCAGGGAATTGTCCATGTAGTTGGGCCGGAACTTGGGTTAACCCAGCCGGGTATGACCATCTGTTGCGGCGATAGCCATACGGCAACTCATGGTGCTTTCGGGTGTATCGCACTAGGTATTGGTACGAGCCAGGTACGTGACGTGCTGGCCAGCCAAACACTGGCGATGGATCCGCTGAAAGTCAGGCGAATCAAAGTCGATGGTAAGCTTTCAGTGGGTGTGACGGCTAAAGACGTTATTCTGCACATCATTCGTATTCTAGGCGTGAACGGCGGAGTGGGTTACGCCTACGAGTATGCCGGGTCAGTTATTGATGCTATGACTATGGAAGAGCGGATGACTGTTTGTAATATGAGCATTGAGGGTGGCGCCCGTTGCGGCTACATCAACCCGGATGAAACTACGTTTGAATTCCTGAAAGGTCGTGAAAGGGTGCCCGCAGATTTCGACGAGGCCTGCGAAAAATGGCTTGCCTATGCGAGCGATTTAGAGGCCGATTATGACGACGAAGTTTCTATTAGCGCGGCAGACATTAAGCCGACAGTTACATGGGGAGTTACTCCAGCGCAGGCGATTTCCATTGAAGAGCTCGTGCCTTCGCCAGACGAGATGGAAGGTCTCGACAAGAACTTGATTAATGATGCACTTAGCTACATGAAGCTGGAGCCGGGTGCGCCGATCAAAGGCACGAAAATTGACGTGGCTTTTATAGGTAGTTGTACTAATGGTCGATTAAGCGATTTTCAGGCGGTGGCTAAAGTGATCAAAGGTAAAACAGTAGCCGATAATGTGAGAGCGATAGCGGTGCCTGGTTCCGAAAAGGTCGACAAAGACGCTCGGGAGATTGGCCTTCACGAAATATTTGAAGCCGCCGGATTCGAATGGCGCAAGCCAGGGTGTTCCATGTGTCTTGCAATGAATCCGGATAAGCTGATGGGCGATGAAATTTGCGCCTCCAGCTCAAACCGAAACTTTATAGGGCGGCAGGGATCCTCAACTGGCAGGACAATCCTGATGAGCCCGATTATGGTCGCAGCCGCGGCTATTGAGGGGAGTGTCGCCGACGCCCGCGAAGTGTTTCTACTGAGGGAGCAAGCATCATGAGCCTATCTAAACTGGTGGGCAGAGGCGTTTACGTTCAAGGAAACGATATCGATACAGACCGAATTATTCCTGCGAGATACCTTAAATGCGTGACCTTCGATGAACTTGGTCCATCACTTTTTTATGACGTGCGCTTTGAATCTGATGGTACATCCAAAAATCATGTGCTAGATGCACCTCAGCACAATGGCGCAGAGATACTGATATCTGACGATAACTTTGGTTGCGGGTCCAGCCGTGAACACGCACCACAGGCGATCCAAAAGTTCGGTTTGAAAGCAGTCATTGCAGGATCCTTTGCTGAGATTTTCCATGGTAACTGCACAACTCTCGGGATTCCCTGCGTTGTGATGGACGAAGCGAACCGGGTTAAGCTCACTGCAGAAGTTGAAAAACACCCTGAGTCAGAGATCATCCTTGACCTTGAAGGAATGCAGGTCGTCTGCTCGAACGCGATTTATCCAATACAAATGAAAGAATCGACTCGCGAAGCATTTCTTACGTCTACCTTTGACCCACTTGATAATCTACTAAGTGCCAAGACTGCAATACAAAGCACGGCGAAGAAGTTAGGTTACGCCTAAGAGGAGCTGAACATGGCCAGGAAAAAGATAGAAATATACGACACAACTCTGCGGGATGGTAACCAAGGCGAGGGAGTAAACTTATCCCTTGGCGACAAGCTGGACATTACCCAGGAGTTAGACTTGGTTGGTGTGGATTTCGTTGAAGGTGGGTGGCCTGGCTCAAACCCGAAGGATGATGAGTACTTTCAAAAGGTCCGCGACCTGAAATTGAAGCATCTTAAAATTGTTGCGTTTGGCTCTACCCATCGTGCTGATTCTCTGCCCGAGGATGATTTTTTCCTGCAAAAGCTGGTTGCGGCCAAGGCAGATGTAACCTGTATCTTTGGTAAAGCTTGGGATCTGCACGTTGACCAGGCATTGCGAATTTCGCCGGATCGAAATCTAGAGCTAATCTGTAATTCGGTGGCGCACCTACAGACGGCAACTGGCAAACCGGTGTTCTTTGATGCGGAGCATTTCTTTGACGGCTTTAAGAGTGACCCGGGGTATGCCCTCGCATGTATTCAAGCGGCCGTTGATGGCGGGGCAGAAAGACTAATCCTGTGTGATACGAACGGCGGTGTCATGCCCCACGAGGTCGGAAATGCAGTTAGGGAACTGCGAAAAGAGATCCCCGGTATCAAGCTTGGTATTCATGTTCATAACGACGGCGGTCTTGCGGTAGCCAATACTCTTCGAGCGATTGAAGAAGGCGTTGTTCAGGTACACGGGACGATTAACGGGATTGGTGAGCGTTGTGGCAATGTGGACCTTACATCGATTCTAGGCAACCTTGAGCTGAAACTTGGGTACGAATGTTTGCCCGAGGGGCGCATAGCTGGACTGACGAATCTGTCGCGGAAAGTCTGGGAATATCTCGGCATTAAAGGACCCAGCGGGCAGCCATTTGTTGGCCCAAGTGCTTTTGCCCATAAAGGAGGTGTTCATGTCAGCGCAGTACAAAGAAACCCCGATACCTATGAACACATAGACCCAGCACTTGTAGGCAATTCACGAAAGATACTAATTAGCGAGCTGGCGGGGGGCTCTAACCTGAAAGCCAAACTGTCCAATCGTTATCCGGAACTGGAAGAGGGTAATGCGGTTAAGAACATCCTTAATGATATCCAGGACAAGGAACATGCTGGTTATTCATTTGAGAATGCCGATGGCAGTTTTGATCTTATCGTTCGCCGCCACATCGGGAAGTACAATCCTGCCTTTGACCCAATATACTACCGGATTTACTCTCCGAGTAACGAAGAGCACTCAGATTCCGATGGCCTTATAGAGGCGAGTGTTAAGATTGACATAGATAGTCAGGTCGAGCTTTGTGCGGCAGAAGGTATAGGTCCAGTCGATGCTCTCAATAGGGCGCTACAAAAAACGCTGATTGAGAAATACCCTGTTATTAAAGATCTGCATCTCACAGATTTCAGCGTCAAAGTGGTCAACAGCACAGAAGAGACGGCAGCAAAGGTAAGAGTTTATCTTGAACACAGCTTTCAGGGTGAGATGTTTGGTACGATGGGGGTCAATGTAGATATCATCAAAGCGAGTTGGCATGCGCTGATTGAGGCGTACCAGTACGCTCTGATGCAACACTCCGACTTCGTAGCAGAGCTTGAGCCGAAGTCTTCAAAAGAACGCGGGTCCAGTGTCAGAAAGCCGATTGGTTAGATCGCGGATAGCCTCAAGTCGTACTTCATTGTGAAAATAGATCCTACTAGAACGTAGAAGCGATGATCCGTGATATCTTTATTGTCTTGTTTTACAAAGCCTCTATAAGAAGGCATTACTCTCCAAATTACTGAAAGGATAACTCAATGAAGATTGATGGGCACTTAGCACCAGATTGGCACTCTATTCCCGATCACGTCAAGAAAATGGAAGCCCAGGGCTTTGATCGTGTTGGCACCGCCGAGATGAATCACGACCCCTTTATGCCGCTGCTACTGGCTGCGGAGCATAGTGAAACGATCGAAGTAGGAACAGGGATCGCCGTTGCGTTCGCACGTAGCCCTATGATCTTGGCGAACATTGGTCACGATCTGAACTCATACTCTAAGGGTCGCTTCGTGATGGGCCTGGGTTCACAGATTCGGCCACACATCACTAAGCGATTCAGCATGCCGTGGGGCGCACCTGCGCCGCAGATGAAGGAGCTAGTCCAGGCGATGCGTGCCATTTGGGCAAACTGGTATGAAGGTGAACCCCTCAGATTCGAGGGTAAGTATTACAACCACACGCTGATGACGCCCGCGTTTACGCCAGAAGATAAAGAATACGGCGCACCGAAAGTAACACTGGCCGCAGTCGGTCCCATCATGACTGAGGTTGCCGGTGAAGTTGCCGATGGGTTAATCATTCATCCATTTAGCAACGAGAAGTACATTCGTGAAGTGACGCTACCTGCCATTGATCGCGGGCTGGCTAAGTCAGGTCGATCACGTGAAGATTTCGAAATCGCATACACCCCATTTATCGTTTCAGGAAAAGACGAAGAAACTTTCGAGAAATCGAAACTGGAAGCCAAAAATCGTATTGCGTTTTACGGTTCCACTCCAGCGTACAAGAATGTTTTGGCTGTGCATGGCTGGGGAGACATGCAGTTTGAGCTGAACAAGCTATCAAAGGAAGGTAAGTGGGCAGAAATGGGTGAAATGATTACTGATGACATCCTAAATGTTATGGGTGTTATGGGTGAGCCTTCCGGTATCGTTGCCGAAATCCAATCACGTTATGGTGATTTTACTGATCGCACCAGTGGCGGGTTTAATTTTGTAGACGCCGAGCAGCGCGTTGAGATGATTGCTGAGCTTCGGGGCTAAGAGATTCTTTCTTTAGCTATTGGTATAGCTAATTGAAGATCAATGGGGTTGACTCCCCATTGATCGGATCAGTCGGTAAAAACTGCAACATTAGAAATCTTTGATTCTTTCTTGCATCGGTCTGTCTGCGCCGGTGCTGTTTTCCCGCTCTAAGATTAGGGCTTCACCCAAAGGTAGGTTCATGCCTTTGCTTACCAACATCTTGTCAGCGCGGAGAGTGTGCCAAGAATTGCCTACGATCTGTAGGCGCAACTTCGATCGTGCGATCGATTAACGAACCGTCGGATACCCATTCATTTGCAGGGCCTATTTCGACAGCCTCGCTGCCTGTTACTACTCAACTGGTATAAATCATTTCCTTCTCTCGAATCGGCCCGATCCTGCCAGGTGGTCTCTGGCTCATGCCTCAGAGTGGTTTCATGC
>TARA_B110000483_G_scaffold103803_1_pt1 | contig 10788 bp, 11 predicted proteins | sample TARA_B110000483 | Tara Oceans TARA_B110000483 (sample SAMEA4398176) | marine metagenome | biome: Polar Biome; feature: [SRF] surface water layer (ENVO:00010504); material: water (ENVO:00002006), including particulate matter (ENVO:01000060) such as... | depth 5 m
TAGGCCATACAGGGGTTACTGGGGGTGTGGGTCACACTGGAACCACTGGTTCAATGGGCCATACAGGGTATACTGGGCCTGTTGGCGACACAACATTGCTTGCTACAAAAGCAAATCCTACATTTACAGGAACACCTGCTGCACCAACTGCCAATCTGGATGTTAATACTACACAAATTGCAACAACTGCTTTCGTACAGAGTTTATTCAATTCACAAAACACCCTACGGAGCAGTACAAGCTCTCTTGATTTTAATTCCAATACTGAAATTTTGACATTCACCCAAATGAATCATAGTGTATCATGTTATCTCCCATTATGGGGGTGGATAAAACCATCATCGATGACAATTGAGTCATCTGTACTGCCACCCCCATACCTTATTGTAGCTGGTCAACAATCAACAATTCGATTTCAATTGGTGGGCTGCAACACATTATGGAGCAATTCTCATTTGAAATTAATCGATAAGATAAAATGTGCAGTCAATGGCGAAGAAAGTGTGACATTGACAATCGACAAATCAAATGTTACCATTAATGCAATTAATAAAACAATTGATCTAAATGTAGAATCTAAACTAACAGATACAAGCAGGTCATATGAATTACACTTGAAATCACCCACAGGCCATGTTGCTGCTATATTATCATCAACAATCGTAACAAATCAAATTTGGGATTACCAAATGCCTGGGTCTATTATAGAAACCATTTCTCAATCATCCCTGCCTGGGCCCCTATTGCTTGTAAAGAATGAAAAATGCGTTGTTAGTTTTACATTTGATAAGGGATTTTGGACCGATACTAATAAATTGGTTAGCTCCATTACATGTGTCAAAAATGAAACAGAAGCAACCATTGCACTGCAAAATATAGTAATAAACACAGACCCTGGTGCAATTCATTTGACCCTACAAGCATCCACACTGGACCCCTTGGAAATCAAATTTAAACTCAACACCCCAGGTAACCAAGGGGGCAGTTCAACATACAACTATACAATTGGGGCCAGTCAAATATTTGAATTTCCAACAATGATGGCAACCACAAGAAATATTCCATACATTACCGTTGGAGAATCATTAACATGTACATCTACCTTTTCACCTGCAAGCTTGGGGTATGTAAATTTAAGTGCAATTATCAAACATGATAATTCAAATGTTGAAACAATAATAACAGAAACCAAAACAAACGGCGAGTATGAATACTCATTTCCAGTATCTTATGATGGTAAATACACAGGAACGATTGCTATGGAATTGGCTGGTACATCTTTTAGAAATGACCAGAACAAATGGAGTGCGAAGGACTTTTTGACTGGTACAAATATATACACCTTTCCAAGTCAACTTGGAAAGGTTAGTGGGCAAACTGAGATGAAGGTAAACAAACTGTACACTGAACTTTACAAAATTCAAATACAAGGGGGGGACGGTGTAACCCATGGTGTAATCGATGGTGTTATGCATACAGCAAATGTAATCCATGGTGCATCATGGGCACAAAATGGTAACACAAATACTATTAGCAACTATTCTATCGACCAAGCAGATATGTCAATGTTCATCATTGAAGGGAATGTAATCAAACCTACCACAAAAGAAGATATTGTTTTTTCTGTAACAACAATAGCCCCTGATGGGGGCTCAAATGCAGTAACGATGACAATGCTATCGGGAGAGATACGTCCTGAATTGGACTACCCAACGTCAATTTCATTACAAACAATACCGATTTTAAGAAGCGGGGTTCGGTATGATGGAATAATAATGATGAAAGTCATTGGCGGTGATTTTGAGTGTGACATCGTTTCCATCAAATGGGAACAAAATGGCCATGGTGGTGAAATAGCAGTTGGTGGTCCCGAGAGCATAAAAATTGTGTATTGGGACCATTCAATAGCTATACCTTCGTCCGCACAGATCACACCAAGTAGCCACAGTGATGATTTGGTGATCAAAATAGTGCTGAGAAGTAAATCACATTTAATTACATATAACAGCGACGAGTACGTAACTGTTATACCGAGTTCAAGTATTTCGGAGTAGATACCAGGGCAATCAGTTTTCAATGTAGTGTTTGATTTGGACGGGTTGTCTAATGAAAGTTCAGTGACAAAATTTAATTCAGTCGGAATAAATACGACTCTTCAAGCTGAAAGTAAAGGAATGGGAAGTAGTACTACTATCAATGGTATAAGTGCACCGCAACGTGATTCTGGAAATTACATGATGTTTGATTTTCCAACTTCAACTGTTACAACGCATTTGATACTTGTTTTCAAACATGTGCTTCTTTCATATTTACAATGGAATCATTTAAATTTTCTCGTCCACCCAGCAGGAGCAGCGGGGAATCAAATAGGGATAGCCACAGGTTATTATGGTGGGCAGTATGGATCACTGAGTACTTGGTACCACCGATATGGAACAATGGTATTAGAGCCTGGCAATGGTCAGATAGACCAAACTTTAGGAACAAATCCTACAACTCTATTAACACACGACACTATGGTACTGATACCGATTCAATTTACATTTATGATGCAAAGAAAACTAGTACCAACTACACAGTGACGATGCATAAATATAATGGTACATGGACCACAGATGGGCCGAGTACATCTGTTCCGAACACTGGGAAATGGGCAGGCTTTGAGGCTAACGATACCACAACAGGTAGTCAGTGTTTATGTGCTGTTTATCACAATCAGACGGTAATACCAGAGAATCTGTACTTTGCTGCGTTGAAGTCCAAGTGGGGAAAGTTTTACTAGTAAATTTTCAAAAGACTTTCAGAACATACACAAAGATGTTCTGATTTATATTTTACATGTCATTTGACATGTAAAATATAGTTTACTTGTTTTTAAAATTACTAACATTTACATGGGTTCTGTAGTTTTCACCAACTGTCACATAATTATTACCCTATCCTTGTGGTTTGTTCCCAGACCCCATCCCCCACTTGGACGAATTTGTACTTTCCATTAGGTAAGGTTCTAAGTCTTTCCTGTTTAGGTCGACATGTGTAAACAAGGGATCATTACTATCTATCACTAAAATGTCACTTTTTAGCAGACAAGTGGTCCCTGGTAGTGAGCAAGGCTCTGGTTGATTACAACCATTTCTGTGTTCGAAAGATACACCGATACATGATTCTCTGCGGGCACAATTCAGCACACATTCATCTAGATCTAGATTAAGGTATTTGTCAATTGTATTTCCGAAATGTAATTTCGATTTTGGTACAGGGTTCCAGATTTCAAATACACTTTCTGGTGTCTTTTCATCAGAGTCACACAACAGACACCCATTTTCGTTTGTTGTGCACCATTTATCATCTTTCTTGAATGATATCTTTCCGTCATTGTGCCTGAACAATTCAAATGGAAAGTCAGTTGTGTTGCTTGTGCATTTTAGGCTGTTGGAGTTGCAATCACGCTGGGGGTGTCTATCTTCAGTATCAATTTCAAAATTACAACCTACTCTTTTCGTTGGAACTTGTCCTATTTGGTTTACCAATTCTTGAAATTTGTTTGAATTTGTGTCAAAAATATTTGTTATGAGGTTCGTATTGGTAGGGTTACAATATTTGCCACGATAGTTGGCTAATCCAAATCTGTCATTCGAATGCATATTGTTCAAAACATGAAAACTAAAACGTTCGTTGACGCTGGGATCTGTGGATGTGCACTTGATATTCCCTCTGGAATCAGACGAGCAAAAGTTGCCTCTGTGGTCTTTAATTGTATATTTTTCATAGTGTGTTGTCATTTAAGTTACTTTTTTTTTCATTTTTACATTTGTGTGTCAACCATAATGAGATAAATTTCCACCACAGTATAAATTTGTATTTATATTCCAACAGTTGTCATTACCATGCCCCCAATATGATTGTTAACAAATCAGGAATAGTTGTGAAAGATGCCCTTGCTTGCGACCACACCATTGCAGCACTGATCATGGTGGTCAATGTTAGCATTATCATAATTATCTTATCCTGTTAGTGAGACTATCTGTACTTTCAACTCCTATTGTAAATAAACAACCCTAAATCTTCGTGGTTTATCTTATGATGTTCTATTGATCTGGTTTGATCTTTTGTCAGATACATACGGCATCTATTAAAGTTATCAATGATTTCGCCAATATCTCTCAAATGCATGTCCATCGTGGTGTATAACTTGGCATGGTATCCATGCGGAGAGAATGGGGTTTGTTCTACGTCATCGGCGTCCCAGATTGAATACAACTCATGAAGTACATGATCGAGACTTGCTCCAAGCAGTTTGCAATCATCGTAATAAGATTTCATTTATTGTACTTCGAAAAATTAAATATTTAATTTGATTTACATTAGCTGTTCGCAGCCAAGTTATGAAACCACCAGCCTTACTCTACATGGGATTTTGCATGATTTTAATTGTTGCCAGCAGCTATAGTGTATCCAAAACGCACAAACTACTACAAAAGAGGCATAGTTACCCAGATGAGCACCGACAAAATTTGCTTCGGATGCATAAGGAATCTCCATTTTTTTGAGACAATTACATCAACCACAAAATATAGAATGTTTGGGAACAAATGAGTTATTTTATCTATAAAATAAACAACTCGTTATACCTCGTTATACCTCGCAAGAGTGATAAGCGCCCAAAGGCGTGCGATTCGCCATTACAACCTTGTAATCAAGAAGGAAATTTAGGGATAATTCCAAAATATATCGTGGGTGGTTGTAAATGTGGTATGTGAAATGATTTGTGGCACCCAACCATGAATTACGAGTTTTTTTTAATCATCTATTGACCTATGCATGTATCCAGGTTATGTTGGTTTTCGTTTGCAATCCAGTGTGGAAGTTTTTGCTTTCTGAGAATTATGTTTACATTCGTTCTGGTACAAAGTAACAGAAAAAGTCTCTTTATCAAGTAGAAAATCAAAGGCACGATCATTTGTTAAATAATCATTTGAGTTTTGGCATGGGCGCGCAGACAGGAGGGCCCATTGGGGAGTTGGTATGCGTCTGAGTTGGACATTCTTGCACTCACTGGTCGGTCTGTGAATCCGACCTTTCAAGAGCAAGATGGTAGTTGTTTTGGGCGTTTAAGGTTCCACATATTCAATAAATCAGATGATGTGATTACTTGTGGTCTCTTGATTGAAATCATTTATTGTAACTATGAGAAATAATAAATCATTTGTAATACGAGTACCAGTTGATCTTGTATCAATTCAAACCATATTGTTGTCCTATCATGTAGGATAAATATTTCAGAATTTTACTACCACTGATACATCCAATTGCGACTGTATAAATGAAAATGTCACACCCATGAAACATATCAGGTCGGTATGAATGACAGACCATACCAGGATGTGAATGATAATGGGCGATCAAAAACATCAGCACGCGAATGTGAAAAAATCCAATAATAAATGACAACGGTGATTTTGTTTTGAATGACAAGTGCACTGCAAATATAATCATATACACATTGTAGAAAATGTTCATTGTATTGTTCATTGTATGAACTCCAAAAGTACCATTTTGGAAGATCTGCATGCGTGGTCGTGGGTGGTGAATTTGAATCATTTTTGGTACTAAACTTTTGTTTTATTTCGGGCAGGTATTGATTTACATCAATCTCATCATAAGAACAACAATATATGACAATTTCGAGGGTTGCTAATATCTACAGCCAAATTATGAAATCACGAACCTGACTAAATATGGGCATTTGGCATGTTTTCAATAGTGACCAGCAGCTATGGTCTATCCAAATCTTCATAAAATATAATGCTGCTTTATTAACTGGCTCAAAAAAAACAATGGGAATTCCTTATGCATCCCCAGCAAATTTTTGAGGTGCTCATCTGGGGTAACAATGGCTTTTTGTAGTAGTTTTTTGCGTTTAATATAACTGCGAACCATCATATCGACTTCAAAGTGATGAATTCTGATACCATAAGGTCTGCTAATGAAATCGCACATTTTGTTAGATATTTTCACTTTGCAATTTTCTATTATGTTTCTTCTTCTTGTCTTTGATTCAAGATCATTGAGTCTTGGTGTGGGTGAGGGGTCTGTTAGTTTTGACATGGTTTCAATGTGGTTCATCTTATTTAAAATTTTTAATAATTAATTTTCAAAGTGCAATGTCCAGTAGATGTTTATCCCAGCATTGTACTTGGCAAAATGAACTAGTATCAAAGCATAACATGACAAAAATGAGTTCATTAATCGACATCTGAAAAGCAAGTGCTTGGGTGTATGTTTTGCTACCAAGGGTAGTCATCGAATTGATATCAACAAGTGTGAACATATTGGGGATTGGTTGTGATAGTAGAGATGGAATATGCATAATGTGCCCAACCATCAACCCACTTTGGGAAATCATAACAGTGACAAACCAATTGCGTGGTATCAGCATTTTGAGATCCCTGGATATTTTGTTATATACATAGGGACCTAGCTTTCCCGCCTTGTTTTTTTGTTTCAATAATTGTGTCGTTCTTTAGTCTTGTACATATACTTTTTCTCACATTTTCAGCTGATTTTAAGGTCAAATCTCTTTGTTTTTCCATCTCTTCGATTTGAGAAAGGCGCCGTGGTGCGCCACCTGGTAATGTTCTAGGAACTGGCCTTATAGGAAATAGTTTCATTTCCCGTTCAAGATCATACGCTTTGTTTCGGAGTTTCTCATTATTTATATTTTTTCTTCCATCATTTGTAAATTTTTGGACATCGCATAGTACTTTGGGAAAAAACCTGGACTGATCCTCCGAATCTTCATATAGTTCCCCATGCTCGTCCTTTCTTGTTACTGTAACAAGGTTACCTCTTGAGTTTGTCATTTTCAAGTTTTGATTCTCTGGGTATTCTGGGTTGAAATAAATCGCCTTGAACGCCTCTGTGTAAAAATCGACAGGATTACCAAATTGGTGTGCTAGATTTGCCAATAACATATCCTTGTTCTGGAGGATATGTTCTATATTCTCATTTCCATATCCTGTCATTATAATAATATTTTGTGTTGTATTATTTGTTGTATTATTGGTTGTATTATTGATTGTGTTGTTACTATTGATTATCGAGGATGGTTCAATTTGTGAACTTTTACTTTTTGACAATTCTTCTTTTAATGATTTGATTATGTCAGCTTGTTCTTGTATAATATCCATATCTGTTTTAGCTATTTTATTACCAAGGGTGGTAGCTACACCGCCTTTGGAGTTTACTTTACATGTTTCCATATGTCTTTTTAAGTTCCGATGAGATTGTGATTTGTTACATTGTGGGCAAATGTTTTTGTTTACTACATTGGCAGGGATGCTGGGTGATAGTTGATGCTGCAAATGATGCAGCAATTGATGCAGTTGATGCGGCAAGTGATGCAGTGACGGGGTGGGTGGGATGGCTATTATTACGTTTTTTTCACATATTGAAGGTTCAATGTCTGCTATATCAGGTTTACACCTTTTCTTACGCTTATTAATATGATAAAATACGTGGTGTTTGAACTTCGATTCATAACCGCACCTGGAACAAGAGTATACCATTATATATGATACGTATTTTTTTCTTAAATTATACTAATTAGTATTACTAATTAGTAATTACAAATAGAGAGAGAGAGCCTAAATTTTTTATTCCAATAATCAAAAGAAAAATACAAATCCACAAGAACAATTATTACTAAATGAGCACATAGAACTCCTGCAACCCAACTAAGTTTGCAAAATTACAATGTGAGGGGTGCAAGACAAAAGTGTTGTTGGTGATCAGCATACATGCTGAAATATTCAAGTATCAGAAATGATGGGAATGTCATTTATGATTAATTTTTGCTTTGTAAATTAGTTGCAGCAGCACTCCTCGCCTTTTCTTTCACAACAAAGCACACTGGGTGAATGCCACTTGAAGGATTAAATATTTGAAAAACAAAGCAGAGGAGTTAGTTTCGATTGCAGTTACCATTCCCATGGTGAAATGGTTTAAAACAGTCAAGGGGACTTCTATGGAAAATTTTGAAGTTCAATATCTAAACCTAATGGTAGAAATACTTGAAAATGGTACGAAGACACCTTCTAGAAATGGAGAAACGTTATCAAAGTTTGGTATGCATATGAAGTTCGATATATCGAAAACAATGCCATTGTTAACAACCAAAAAAGTATTTACAAAAGGGATCATTGGTGAATTGTTGTGGTTTTTAAACGGGAAGACAAGTACAGAGTTTCTTCACAAGCATAGCATTCACATTTGGGACAAAAATTCTTCCCGTCAGTGTTTGGATGCTCGCAATCTACAAAGATATTCAGAGGGCACATGTGGCCCAATATATGGATTTCAGTGGAGATTTTTCAATGCACCATACCATGGGCCTGGTGACACATATCAGGGGAAAGGCACCGATCAATTGGAAAATGTGATTAGGTTAATCAAATCAGAGCCGCATAGTAGACGAATTTTTATGTCCGCGTGGAATCCAGAGCAGCAACATGAGATGTGTCTTGAACCATGCCATGTTTCTTATCAGTTCTATGTAAATGATGGGAAGTTGTCATGCCATATGTACCAAAGGAGCTGTGATGTTTTTTTGGGATTACCTTTTAACATGGTAAGTGTATCAGTCTTGACTTGTATACTGGCAAAAATGTGTGATTTGGTACCATTTGAAATTACAATATCATTTGGAGATGTGCATATTTACAAAGAACATATACAACAATGCAAAACACAATTATCCAGAAAAATGATGGAACATACTGCAACTTTATCAATTAACAGGGATATGTACAATGCTTGCGATCTGCCATACTTGGAAATTTCAGATTTTAAATTCATTGGCTATTGCTGCCATGATCCGATCAAAGCAGATATGTTGCCATGAAACAACCAAAGCATATATGCTGTTATGATTTGATTTTATATACTGAATATGCAAAATTTAACAGAAAATGTATATTAAATATGGAAAAATGTAATCGAATTGAAAAGGACAGATTTTTGACAAATACATCAGGTCTGACACAGATTCTCATCGAAGGTACCATGGTCACTCTACTGGGGGAGTCAGGGGGGTGTCATGTCGGGAAGGGCTGCCAACCCAACCCTTCATATGTTACAAAAGAAAACAGCTTGAGCCAGCTTGATTACGTTTACCAAGGAATGCACAGTGAAGGCACCATAATCTTTCTTGAAATTCCAGACCCAGCACCAAATGGAACAATACCATCGCACAATTTACACATGTTTGCCTCAACTGCAGGTATTGGCACACTATTCGTGGATAAACGACCAGCTGTTTTGAATATTCCAGGCAAGAATTTTTACATAGATATCGTTCATAAGGAGATCGCACATTTGAAATTGCATGAATGGGACAACGTGTACAGGCAAGTAATTGAATTTTATAAATTTGTGTCATCACATTCACAAAATAGTCATCTTTTACAATACATCGAACAATACAAACAAAAGCTCGATACTTTAAGGAGCAACATCAAATATGCACTTGTGGGAACAGATGAATTAACACCCCATCCTTGGAATTCCAAGTGGCCTTGTTATCATTTTCACAAGCACTATTTCAACGCTCTATTGGAAATACAAGGGTCGATATTCGATATATTTGTACTCTACCAAATCACAGGAAACCTGCAGTTTAAAAAAAATGTTGTTGTTGTGGTTGGCGATCAACACAGAATAAATATCAAAAAATACTTTGAGGTCAATTACCCAGGAGCTGTAATTTTCAACAAAAGTGGTGATGACAACACAACCAACATTAATGGATCATGCGTTCCAGTGAAATGATTGGTTGCTGAACTGCTTTAATGACAAGCCAATCTCTTTTTCATTGATTTATTTCATAAACCCGCTGTGTGATTTATTGAAATTTTCTTGTCATTAGAAGAAAACTTGGGCTGGCATTTATGTTTTATTGAAATATAAAGAAGTCAAAATATAATGAGTGAAAATATCAATTCGTGCAAATCCATGGAAAGTATTAGAGATTTTTGGAATAAAAGACCATGTAATTCACATCATTCAAAATTAGAGAAAGGAACAAGGGAGTATTTTGATGAAGTTGAAGAAAAAAAACATTTTGTTGAACCTCACATAATGCCCTTTGCTGATTTTTCGAAATGGAAAGGATCAAATGTATTGGAAATTGGTTGTGGAATCGACATCAATTGTATTTATGTGTAAGCATGCTTAGTAGTAAAGTTGCTACAACCAAATTCCACCCACAGGGTGGCAACTTCCCAATTATGATTAAATATGGAAGGCTTATGTAATATAATCGAAAATAACACATACAAACACCCAAGGGTTCTCCCAATTCAAGATTTAAAACACAATGATCACACTTATTGGTGAATCAGGAAAATGCCACTTGGGAGCCAGTTGTTCTGAAATCCCTGCTTCCTTGAAAAGGCAGAATATACTGTGCTGGGGTGGACATAAATACGGAATATGTAAATCAACTAAATACTAAAACATTTCAAATTTGTACCCCAAACGCACAGTTATTCAATATAAAATGCTTTTATTATACGCCAATTGATTCCAATTCAAGACATGTAAGTTTAATTGAAGAGTATAATCCAACTGTGATGATGGAAAGGGATATTACCCCACCTAAGTTAAATATTGAGTGGGGTGGGCGCCCAGATTCCGCAGTTATGGATGATCAAAGCACTGGTGGTATCAGTGGATATTTATTGCAACTTTATGGGATAGAAAATCATTTGAACTAGTGTGTGACCATGA
>TARA_B110000483_G_scaffold162351_1_pt1 | contig 10783 bp, 10 predicted proteins | sample TARA_B110000483 | Tara Oceans TARA_B110000483 (sample SAMEA4398176) | marine metagenome | biome: Polar Biome; feature: [SRF] surface water layer (ENVO:00010504); material: water (ENVO:00002006), including particulate matter (ENVO:01000060) such as... | depth 5 m
AAAGGGTCACAATACAAAGGGTCACAATACAAAGGGTCACAATACAAAGAGTCACAATACAAATAACAAAACTGAAAAATTCAAGAAGGTAACGTGTAGTCCATCTAGTAAGAAAGATTTCACGTGTTATGATAGCAAATCGCTACATCATATGAAGACCGAATGGAATAATAGACATCGGGATGATAAAATAGAATCAAACGATGAACGTCAAATATGGAATTCTTTGAAAGATAAGATGTCTGAGGTATGTAACAACGAACAATGTTGGTTAAAACAAAAGTTTATTGAAAATAATCTATCTGAGGACCTTACTATCTATACATTTGCACCGAAAGCACCGAAAAAATGGATTGAAAATCCAAACGAATGGCTGAATAGCACAGATATTACAAAAGTAATGAAACAATATGAAAAAGAATATGATGATTTTCAATTCATAGGTCCATCTCCAATAGATTTTGATAGCAAGGATGGTGGTGATTGTGTATGGCCTACTATATGTAACTTTGACATTGAAGATATGATACATAAAGAGAAGAATAAGACAGGATTTATCTTCAATCTTGATCCACACTATAAAGGAGGCTCACATTGGCTAACAATGTTTCTAAATATTAAAGACAAATATCTATTATTTTTTAACAGCACAGGCGACGGTCCTGGTAAAGAAACATCCGCACTAATAGAGAGAATAATGACGCAAGCAGACAATATGGGTATGAATTTAAAAAAACACATAAACACTAAAAGTCATCAACGCGAGAATACGGAATGTGGTATATATTGTCTATATTGTATTAGCGAATTACTATCTGGAAATAAGGAGCCACAAGATTTTCTTACTAAGAGGATTAGCGACGATGATATGGAGGCATTAAGATATAAATTCTTCGCTAATCCCGAACTAGACCATGCTAGTAAACACCACAGTAAAGGCCACGATGATACAGACCACATTGATAGCGATGATGACGACATTTAAATAATACGAATGTAAAGCAATTAAGATAGTAATATAAAAATATAACGCTGATAATAATATGGCTGGATTTGCAGAAAATTCTAACAAGAGTATGATATGGAATATGTTGCTTGAAAATGGAACGTTTAATAAATTAACAAACGAACAAAAACCGCAGATTACGGAAAATTTTGATAAGATAGTAGGTGAAATTAATTCAGCGGAACCAAATGAAACGCTTGTAAATAAAAATAAAAGTCTAATATTGAAAATTACGGAGGTGGCAAATACAATGTATAATTCATCGCCTATGACGAAATCAACTCCAATAACATCATCGGAAATAATAAATCTTAGACAGGAACAATTTTCAGACAGCCTTAAAAATAAACAGACCGAATTCGATACATTTATGAAACGTGAAACTCCATCAGATATTGATTTTTCAGACAAATTGGACAAGCCTATAGGAAATCTCGATTCTATGATGTCACAGGCAATGGCGAGTAGGGAAATAGATATGAATATGAATTTTCCGCCGCCGCCTCCTAAAAACACACCACAATCATCATCAAATAAATTTGTAACTAATTTGGTTATAGGTGACAATGTTGATATATCAAGCGAACCTATTAAAATAGAAACAACAGAATCACTCCAATTAAAAACAATATTGGAACGATTGAATGTTATTCAAAATAACCAAGACAAAATAATGAATCAATTAACAACTTTGAATGGAGACGTGTTATTTAAAGATACCAAATAAAGGATAATAAATTATAAAATTAACTAATAAAGTTATAATTTATCTCTAATTAATTGTTTAGCTTTACAATAGACATATGTTTTAATCATTTCGTGTGGTGTAAGAAAGCTATCACATAGCTCCTCTTTAAATTCACTCATCCAATGGTTATTTACAATACATTGAATATCACTCACACCGTTACAGAATTCTAGACAGCCTTTTTTATTAAACCATGATATAGCCAGTTTATCTCCAATACTATTTTTCTCGTAAAAATAAGTAAATAGTAATTTATCTATGTTGTCTTTGTTTTTAAAATCATATTTTTCATTTTCATTTTTAAAATGTTGTAAAATTTCATTAATTTCAATCTCAAGATACGAAACATTCTCTATTTTAATTACAGATTCCATTTTCAATATGATAGTAATATATTTTTACATAAATTTAGAATCTAATTTAAAACGTTTAATAACGGCGTAGAATATTGCGCTTGCTATGAACCAAACACCAGTTGCTTTAATAATGGGAACTAATATACCGTCGTGATTAGTAAAGAAATAACTCATAAATCCACAACTAATAAATAACAATATCAATGCGTAAGTTGTACTTATTGTAAATTTAGCAATAAATTTATTACTTTTACCGGTTCCTTTCATAAAATATATGGTAGGAATTAATGATATAGGAAACGACCACCATATAGCACCTAATAGTGGATCCATAAAGGTTCCTATATAACTAATGCTAGCTGTAATTAGTCCTCCTAGTATGAAATTTTGAAATAGTTCATATAACAATGATTCCATTATATATAATATGTTTATTTAAAATCAAGATAACATCTACTCCACCAATTTTTCAAATATAAATGTTGATTTATTTCCTTCTTTTCTCTCTACTAGAACACCAACCTGTATAGGGACGCCGTCCTTATAACTGTCTAAATCGTATACCTTATTGGTTTCTGGGTTAATTGCGTAGGTTATTCCGTCACTGGCTTTCCAAGCTTTCGCCCTCCATATTTTAGTGGTTTTATTTTGGTCAGCCAGTGTGTCGCTTTCTTCCTGTTCTATTCCCGGGACATACGCAAACTTACCTGATTCTACCTGTCCAAACGAAAAGCACTGTAATTGTTCGGCATCATCCTTGTCCGAATGAATAATACAGTCAATAGACGCCTCTTTCACGGCTTTTAATAATTTATTTGTTAGCTCTTTTTTCATAGTGGATATTTCAAATAGCGCCTCGTCGCTGGTCAACACCTTCTTGGGATCTTCTCGCCCCTTATCCTTTATTCTCAATTCAACAGCTTCATCGTTTTCTATTTGTTCCTTTGTAAATTCCATCAAATATACGAAGACCTTTACCGTCTGTAGCTCTTTTGGTAAGGCTTGGTGACTGCATATACGTCTAGCGCGACCGATTACCTGCTGTATACGAACCGGATGCCAGTAAGGCTCGGTTACGTGAACATACCTAACGTTCTTTAGAGAGATACCTTCCGCTCCAGAGGCAGTAATCATAAGAACCTTGATTATTTCCCCCTTCATATTCGTATCTGATATAGCGGCAAGTTCCTTTGCTAATTGTGCAGGCAGGAATTCCCAGTCGCCATTAAAAACATTACGAATGATCTCCTTTTCCTCCGGCGTTTCTGTTCCAGTGTATAGTGCGAACATTTTCTTACCCCTATCCTCGTCTGAAATATTAAGTCTCCATGTACCTGACACATTTTTTATTTTAAATTGTGCGAATCCATCTGTTTCCAGAACCAATTTGAATATACCTATTCCCTCAAGCGTTCTGAATTGTGTGTAAATTAAATGCAACCCTTCAAATTTTTCCTCATCGCGTATATTTTCAAGCATATTCAGAAATTTAGGACTGTACATCTCTAGAGCATCAGGCGTGAGATATTTGTCTCTGTCCTTCTCCAACTTAGCCAATGCTCCGTCTATTCGCTCCTGATACGAACCGTAATCATCGGTATTTTCTATGACCTCGTCTGGGTCGTATGTGCCGTCAACCTTGTTCTGTTTTTCCTTCTTAGTAACTGCGTCAATCGCGTCCTCACTAGCACCCTCCTTCACAATCGCCGCCTCCAAATCATTAACATTGTCAGGTAAAGGTCTTGTTATATGCGGTCTAGGAAACACGAAATTACAGAATGCTCTAGAGAAAATGCGGTAGGTTGAAGAAGACTCTTCAAACAGTCCAGACGTAATTTGTTTCTTTTGTTTTTTAGCGTTATTAGATTCGGTCTTTCGCTCGCTCGCTCGCGCCTCTTCATATATTGTAAACTGGAAATCGCTCATGGGAATCTTCACCACTTTTAAGTCAATCGCCTCGTTGTATCTAGGCATAAGACTTTCCATATCTCTAAAATACGAAGTCAGTCCAAGAATACGTCGCTTGAATAGGTTCATATTTTTAACATCGTTGGTCGTCTCGTCAACAAACGCCTTCTTAAATTCGTCAAGCGTGTCTGGGAGCGCCTTATATGAATCGTGTTTTATATCGGTTGGTTTTACTTTGAACCCCTTCTTGGATAGAATACCGGTTATTTTACTAACGAATTCATCGTCGCTCACTTCACCTCGCTCGCCGATATGAACACCCTTGTAATCCTCTTTCTGAACCTTATTGACAAACCCAAAAGGATTCCTGGTTATAACAAGGGTCGTAGAAGTAGGCTTATAATCTATAAAGTCCAACATATTTCCACCGTATGTTTTGCTATTAAATATTTGCTCAAAGAACTTTTTATCTACACGCTTATCGTTTTTAATACTCAATTTGAAAGACCACGACTTTATTTTACCGCGTAATATATTGAACAGAATCGCAATCTCATTTGGTTTGTTAATAATTGGTGTTCCGGTGAGAAGGACCATTTTCGCATTATGAGCGTTCATTAAGTATTCATACATTTTACCCGAGAGCGTATCTGCGCGTCCCATTTTATTCACTATTCGGCCTATAAAATTATGTGCCTCGTCTATAATTACAACCGCATTGTCAAATGGATTAATCGTGTAGTTATTCGTCATTTTTCGCAGTGAATCGTTTCGCAATCCATTATAATTAATAAACTTATATTTTGAACTAATCATCTGATTTAGTTGCGAATCAAGGCTTGATTTTTGCGATGAATCTAATGAATCAAAATTAGAGGACTTTGTAACGTTCATTAACCATGCTCCCTTCTGTTTATTTATAAAATCAACCGAGAGTGATAGTGCCTGAGATAACGAATCTACGATTTCCTTCTTTTTGTCGGCTAGGTCATTGGTAGATATGAACTCCCAAAACTGGTTCTTTTTATACATGTCGTCGCCGCACTTCTTGAGCTCCTCCTTGTAGTTCATACTCAGTGATGCCGGCGTCATTATGATAATCTGTTTGCTGGTTTTCAGGCCCTCTGCAATAGCAATCGACGAGCAGGTTTTACCCGACCCGAGTCCGTGGAAAAGGAGCACGCCTCTGTAAGGGGTATACTGAGATATGTAATCTCTAACCAATTTCTGGTGCGACATCAGTTTGAATCCATCACCGTCGGTCTTTTCACACGAAGCGTTTTTCTTGTCTCTCGCAATATCCAGTTTATATTTATTGAATATACCTGTTACAAAATTAACAAATATTTGACGATTGTTAAGATAATATGCAGAGGCCTTTATCTTATTAACCTCGGGCTTCGGACCAATTCTATTCGCAATTGTCTCGTTGTTTATTTCAACCATCGTAATTGGTCCTGCGTCGGCAATACCCTGCGGGGGTTTCGTCTTCCTTACCACCGTCTTTGGTGCGACAACCGGGTCATCGCTGTTTAATTTAATCTTTACCTTTAGTTTTTTAATTTTAACAGGTTTAACGATTGGCGTCTCGGCAGGACCAGCATCATCCGTCGGATCAGCATCATCCGTCGGACCAGTATCGGGGTCATCTACAATATTACTCGGTATAGTATCTGGTTTTTTAATAGCACGCTTTACAAATATACGTCTATTTCCTTTAATATTTTTAAGAAAATCGGCCCTATCAACATTTTGGTTCTTAGTATTATCAATGACAACGGTATTAACACTGACATTTATTTTTTTCCCAGGTATGTTAACATACACTGCTTCTTGAGCCTTCGGTGTTTTCTTAACCTTTAATTTTTCTAAAAGTTCATTTTGCATCTATGAAATTAGTAGATATAAAAGTTTTGCCTAATCAATAATATTCAACGCTTTTTGACACGCAATTTGTTCGGCTTTTTTTTTAATTTTATGAGTGGCGCTGGATAGAAATACGAATACCGGTTCGTTCTTCTCAAGTAGTTCTGATATTTTATAGAATGAACCGAATACTGAAAAATCAATAGCATCTTCAATGTTTACCGAATGAATCTCTTGATTAATGCACACATAGACACCCATTTCGTACCCAGTATCAATATCGTGTGAAATTTCAAGATAGTCTGGTGTTGTCTTAAATTCTTTCTGGATTTTCACCTGTAGGATGTTTTTATAGTTGTCGTCCGTACTGACAAGTTTTACAAAATCAACATGTTTGTCAAATATAGCCTCTACGAATATCTGCGACATTTGAAACCCAGGACCACAATGAAATATATTCTTGAACCACCCGTCCTCATCATTCACGTCTATTTTATTAAAATCAAGAAATAATGCCCCTAGAAATGCTTCAAATAGACAGCCCAGTTTCTTTAGATTTGTTCGCGTCTTCTTTTCTTCTGCGTGACGAGACATAATCAGCCATTTATTTAATTTCATATCGTATGCTAGCCGACCAATGTGCTCGTTCTTTACAAGAGCGATTTTCTTTTCGGTCATGAAACCCTCGTCTGCTTTTGGAAATCGCCTATACAAATTGTATTTTGTAATCAACTCTAGAACACCGTCTCCAATAAATTCAAGACGTTCGTTTGATTTCGTTTTAAGAGCCATACAGTCCGCTGGTTTATCAACGATGGTAATATTAGCCGCCGTATTCTCAATAGCCGGTCGCTTGGTATATGATTTGTGGATGAACGCCCGTTTGTAGAGGTCCAGATTATTCACTTTGGCGGTAATTCCATATGTTTTTAGAATAGATTGAACTTCGTTCAATGTAATCTCTCTGTTTTCAGGATTAAATGGATCAAAAACCAACGCACCATCCTCAGTAACAACATCACCATCATTCGTTATACTTTTAATTTCCTCCATTGTGGTCATTATATTATACTCCTGAGATAGTTTTAAACCATATTCATAAGAATATCATACCAAACGTACCAAACATATAAGAAAGATATAAGTTTTATAAAGTAATTTAAATAAAATCTCGTAACCTAATTGAATGCTAATTAAAATAGATATTCGCGAGACAGCTCTATATGAAAAATGTAATAATATGGTGAGTAATTTTTCAAATATTAAAATGGAATTAGAACCACTTCACATTGGTGATATTATTATATGCGACGATGATGGTGTTGAATTAGTATTGATAGAGAGAAAAACACTGAACGACCTTGCCTCTAGTATTAAGGACGGTAGATACAAAGAACAAGGATATCGTTTGGACGGAATGCCACAGCATAACCATTATATATACTACTTGGTAGAAGGGTCATTGCAAAGCTATAACCCGAGTAAGGCCAGATTAGAGAGAAAAGTCTTACTATCGTCATTCGTATCCATAACACATTTTAAAGGATTCTCAATTCACCGCACAGATAATGTCTTGGAGTCTGCCGAATGGATATTAGCATACGCAAATAAAATACAAAAGGAGAAAAACACCCCTTATTATAACATCACCCACGATAACATGAGTAGCTCGCCAGATAAAAAGGCTATGGATTATGTGAACGTCGTTTCCAAGGTTAAAATGAATAATATTACTAAGGAAAATATTGGCGCAATAATGTTGTCGCAAATACCACGCGTTAGCTCCACAATTGCTATTGCTGTTATGGAAAAATATATTACGATATACGATCTTATAATTGAATTAAAAGAAAATCCTAAAATATTGGAAGATATTAAATTAGAGACAAACGGAAAATTTAGAAAAATATCAAAGACCGCAACGTCAAATATATATAATTTCCTAATACCTAATAGTAATCCAGTTATATCAGTAAATACCGAATAGATTATATATACAACATTATATATAATGAAAAAACTAATGAACGAAATCTGTAAAGCTATTGGAGTAGCGGTAATCTCTATAATAGCAATATTAATTATAATAAGAACATTAAGTTGGCAGCAGAGCATTATTAAACGCGTTATGGTAACAAGAGAAGGGCTTGGTGGATTTGGTGATAGTGATAGTGATAGTGATGGCGATAGTGATAGTGATAGTGATAGTGATAGTGAATGTGACTTTAAAGGGACACGGAATAAAATAGTTCAATTGATGAAGCTACAAAAAAAAAATAAAAAGGCAGGCATATCTGGCAATATTGTTGCTGGTATAGAGAAAAACTATTATTCAAAATACTATGACAGTAGTTATGAAGAATGGGATACAGGTTCGGAAGGCGAGGGAGATTTAGAAAAAGTATGTGATTTTCATAAAAAACAGAGCTTGAGGGAGAAACAGCAAAAAGCACGAAAAGACGCCGAGGATATTAGAAATAGCAATGATTCAGGTAATAGTATGCCATCGTCGGGTGGTGGGCTGTTTGGCTAATTAAGGTATTTGGCATTATTCGAATCATTGCTATTTCCGACAATATTTCTATCGTCATACATATTGTCTAGTGGTGTTTCTAACCCGATATACTGTCCTTTTGGGTCGTGTGCCGGAAAACTATTTTTATTATATGGTGGGTCATCTCTCCCAGCGTCTAATAATTTATATTCATCTTCGGGATGTGTATCTGGTAACCCTCCCTGCATATTCTCTGGACTGGGACGCGCCTTATAAATGCGCTCGCCCTGCGTATTATATACTTCTTGTAAATAGAGAACCGGGCAGCGAATTCCCTGACTTCTTTGCCATTTCATAAATTGGACGTATTCGTCTAGGTTATTAAATTTCAGCGGATTAACACCCGGAACCTCTGACACTTTAGAGTTGCTCAAATATAGAGTTGTGCCGCGCTGTACGAGCACATTTGGACACCGACTAGTCACATCATCAAAACCCTCTGTAGTGGGCTCGTTCATAACAAAATTCAAACCAAGACAAAATAATGTGATTATGAATATTATTCTAATAACATACATTGTATTCATTATATATAATAATGTAGATATTTTATATAATGAAGTTCGTTAGTATTCTTAACAACGGCGGCGAATTTGACGATTTGGTGAAAGAGTCTCCTGCACTTGTTAAATTTTTTCACCCAGATTGCGGACATTGTAAGGATATGGCGCCGCATTGGGACTCGCTTAAAGATAAATTGAAGGACCATCATCATAAGAATATCAATGTTATCGAAGTTCATGCGGATGCTCTACCAGAGATTAAAAGTGATTGTGCTAAAAACATACCTGGATACCCAACAATTATGGAGGTAAAAATGGATGGAAAAGGTGGAAAGGAACATAAAGGGGAACGTCACGCAGATGCACTGCATAAGTTTTTTTTGGATACGTTTATAAATGGAATGAAGGATACAAAAGAAATGAAGGGTGGAGGTATCAAACGCAGATCAAAACGAAGAGGTAAAAATAAGATGAAAAAAACGAATAAAACAAATAAAACGAATAAAAATTCTCGCAAGAGAGGGAGAAATAAGAGAATGTCTAGAAAAAAAAGGAGTAAAAGGAGTAAAAAACGATAAATTATTAAGGCATAAACATGTATCCACCAACACCCATTAGCAGCAACCCAATGGCCTTATGTATAGTGAACTGATTCATTGCCATTATGTAAACGGCGCCACCAGAAACAGTCATTGAAATCATAAACCCGGCTAGTTTCATTGTTTCAACCGCATGATACTGTAATAGAGACGAGGCAAATACGCGAACTGTAGTTCCGAATAATCCAAGACCAGCAAGACCAAGCCATTCAGTATTTGTCAATCCTCTTAATTCAGAGACAACGCTTTGTTTTCCGTTGCTGGTTAATAATACCAACGAGCTAATAAACAAGAAGCTCGCAGTTAAATCAAATAATACTAGAGCCTTTGGGGATATTTTTTTAATTATATGTTTCGCGTAAGCAGATGTTGCCCAACCTATTATTGCAACCGTAAAATAGAAAATATATACGGCGTTTTTATTTTTCAATACACTCATTATAAAATATAGGTATATAATAGTTTATACCCTAATAGTTTATACCCTAATAGTTTATACAATAGCAAATTTATTGTATAACCTTTAAAATTGAATTAGATAGTATAGAATCATATAATATACTATAATGAATGTCTCATACAGATTACTGAGCTTTGCAACCTCCGACAATGAGAAACCTCCAGATGAGTGTGATGAAGGTAGCAGCAGTGGTTCGGAACAGAGTTATGGTTCTGACGGTGAAAAACCCGAGTTCCATAAAAAAAAAGATAACAAGGAGTTTCTCGTACAAATGTTTGGAATTAATGAAAAAGGCGAAACAGCATCCATATTTGTCACTGGATACACGCCATTCTTTTATGTGAAGGTCCCGCCATACTGGAAGTCAAATGAAAAGCACGATTTTATAGGTAAACTGAAAAATGATATGGGTGAATGGTATCAGGACAGTATATTCAGTTCAAAATATGTAAATAAGAAAAAACTATATGGATTTGACGGCGGTATTACACACAAGTTTCTGCTTATTCAGTTTAATAATGAGTTGGCGATGAAAAAGGCAAAAAATCAATGGTATACATACGTTAAAAATAACCGCCGACTAGGTAAATATCACAATACAGAAATATACGAGGCGAATATTCCGCCCATGCTGCGAATGTTCCATATTCGAAAAATGAGTCCGTCTGGATGGGTTGAATTGCCTGCAGCAAAGACGATCGTCCACAAGTTTCATACAACCAGTTGTAAGTATGAGTATACTATTAATTATCGTGCACTGAAACCGCAGCCAAATAAAGAGAC
>TARA_B110000483_G_scaffold236784_1_pt1 | contig 10762 bp, 7 predicted proteins | sample TARA_B110000483 | Tara Oceans TARA_B110000483 (sample SAMEA4398176) | marine metagenome | biome: Polar Biome; feature: [SRF] surface water layer (ENVO:00010504); material: water (ENVO:00002006), including particulate matter (ENVO:01000060) such as... | depth 5 m
TTAGAAAAAAAAAGTAAAAAAAAATTATTTTACATGTTTTTTTTGATGATTGTTTTGGGTATTCTTGAGGTTATAGGGGTAGCTGCTATAGGACCTTTTATTGCACTTCTTTTAGACAGAGACATGTATCAAAATGAAAAGTTTTTTGTATATTTAAATTCAATCATTAGTGCAAAAAACTATGAAGATTTTTTTATAATTTATGCATTTATAACATTTTTGTTAATATTATTTATTAATTTTTTCAATGTAATATTTCAGATTCTAATAAATAGATTTTCAAATTTTCAAGCCCACAAATCCTCAGTAAATTTATTTAGAAACTATTTAAAAAAACCATACAATTTTTTTTTAAATACTCATCCTGATATTCTAAGTAAGAATATACTTACAGAGGTACATAGGGGTGTGGCTGGAATAATTTTACCTTTATTAAATATTTGCTCAAAATTTTTAATTTTATTATTTATGATAATTTTTTTATCTTTTGTAAACTTTTTAGTGATTTTTTTGTCCATTTTCATTCTGTTTATATTTTATTTAACAGTTTACGGATTTTTAAAAAACAAGTTAACGATTTTAGGTAAAAATAATAATTCAGCAATGTTTTCAAGGTTTAAATTTGTAAATGAAGCATTAAAAAATATTAAATTTTTAAAATTATCTGGTAAAGAATATAAATTTATAGAATATTTTTCCCTACCATCCAAAGTAGATGCAAAAACACGAACTTTAAATATAATTTATTCAATATTACCTCGTTATGTTGTTGAAGTAATTAGTTTTTTTTTATTAATCTTATTTTCTGTAATTTTAATAGTTAGTAACAATTCTAATATAAATAGTTTTTTTCCATTAATGGGAATTTTTGGTATGGCAATATTCAGAATGATACCTTGTATGCAGGGTATTTATTCATCATTAACATCATTAAGATATAATATGCCAGCATTTGATCTGATTAGAGAAGATTTAAAAAAACACTCAAATAAAAAAATAAATGATATTGAAATTTTACAACCATTCAAAAGTATTGAGGTTAAGAATATATCTTATTCTTATGCTAAAATGAAAAAACTTTTCTTTATCGAGAGTATCAAAATAAAAAGTAAAAACATTATTGGTTTGTGTGGAAAATCTGGGTCTGGAAAAACTACAAGTCTTGATTTGATATCAGGAATGCTAAACCCAATAAGTGGCAGCTTAATATATAATGAAAAAGACATAACAAATAAAAACACAAACTATTCAAAATTATTAAGTTATATTCCTCAAAATTCTTTTTTATTTCAAGCCACAATAGCAGAAAATATTTCATTTTTGGATTTAGATGAAATAATTAATAATAAAGAAATTTCAAAAAAAATTGAAAAAGCCTGCGCTAGTTCAGAACTGACTGATCTAATAAACATAAATAAGGATGGAATTTTTACTAAAATTGGTGGAGGAGAAAGGAATCTTAGTAATGGTCAAATTCAAAGAATAGGAATTGCTAGAGCTATTTTTCAGGATAGAGAAATAATTATTCTTGATGAATCTACGAGCTCATTAGACCCAGTTACAGAAGAAAAAATTATTAATAATGTAAATAATTTAAACAAAACAATTATTATTGTGAGCCACAACATAGCACTTTTAAAAAAATGCAATTATATCTACTTTTTTGAAGATGGTATAATAAAAAAGGAAGGCTATCCAGCTGACATTAAAGAAATATTTTCAGAAATTAATACGTCTGATAATAAAAAATAAGATTTTGAAATGAAGAAAATTATTGGACTTATATGTGCCTGGGGAGTTGAAGATTGGATAGGCCCGTGCTTAGAACAAGCCGAAGAGTATTGTGATGAGGTATTTTTGTGCGTATCATCACACAATAAAAATCTTAATAAATTTCAGGATGACACTTTAAAAATAGCGAAAGAATTTAAAAAAACAAAAATAATTATAAACAACAAAAAAAGCAATCATGCAGAAGTTAAAGCTGAAATATTAAATTCAATGTTAGTTAAATCTAAAAACTATAAAATTGGAAATTGGCTGTGGATTATGGATGCTGATGAATTTTATTTTATAAAGACATATAAAAAAATAAAATCAATTATTCAAAAAGATTATTATGAAAAAATAGAATTTGATGCAAAATTTTTCATTTATAATATGAAATATTATATTAAATCAAATCATGGAAGACTTTATAAAATAAAATTATTAAACTTATTACCAATAAAATATTTCAGGTTTAGGCCCACGCAACAATGGGCACCAAGATTTTCAAAGAATATAAAAACAGTAGTGCTAAAAGGTAAAAATGAAATGTTTCATTATAGTATGCTAACTAATCCAAATATGAGATATGAACAATGGAAATTTGAGTACAGAAATAGTAAACAAGAATATAAATTAAAATGGTTTAAAAACATTTTTTTAAAATTTGATATAAAAAAAATTCATTACTGGATTAACCAAAACTACAAGCAAAATAATGTTAAAAATTCATTATGGTTAAATAATGATTTTAAAGGTAAGAAAAATGGAGAGCTTTATTTTTACAATGGCTTGCACCCTGAATTTATAGAAAAAAAAAATCTGAAAAAAATTAAAGATTTTAGAAAGTATTCTGCAAAATGAAAGTTCTACTAGTTGGACATTTTGAAAATAAATGGTCAACAAATATTGAAATGGAAAGAATCTTTAAAAAGTATGGCGATAAGGTTACAAGGTTTGATTACAGACAAAAAGCAAATAACAATATCAAAACATATGAAAAAAATTTTGTATTTTATCTATTAAATAAGTTTTTAAGTTTAAGTAGAAACTTTTTTATTTTAGAAAAGATATTTGGAAGTTTTTATTATAAAATTTTAGGTAGATCTTACATGATGTTAAGTTTATCTCGACTTCTAAAAAAAAAATTTGATCTAGTTCTTTTTCTTAAAACAGACACGATAGACCCTTCTTTAGTGAAAAAATTTTCAAAAAAATTTACAACGTGGTATTTTTTTATGGACCCCCCATCGGTTGCAAAAAAAATAAATGCTTATAGATATGCAAAATATGCAACTTTTTCAAGTGCAACGTTTCCATGTTTGCATAAAGAATTTAAAAAATACAACACCAATAGTTATCATTTAAGACAGGGTTATGATTCTAAAATTTTTAATAAAATAAAAGACAGTAAAAAAAATATTGATTTATTATTTATTGGCACCAAAGATAAAAACAGAGCACAAAAAATAAAATTTCTAAATTATTTTTTTGATGTTGTCTGCTATGGTGAAGGCTGGGATAATAAGCCTATTTATAGAAATAAGTTAAATAAAATTTTTAATAAATCAAGAGTTGTTATTAATTTTAATAAAAAAGGGGATGGTTTTTCAGTAAAGTTATCTCAAATTCTTGGGTCAGGGGCATTTGTTATAACTGAATATTGTGATGATCTAAAAAAATTATTTAAAAAAAATAAAAATTTAGTTTGGTTTAGTGATATTCATGAATTAAAAAACATTTGTCAAATATATTTGAATAACAAAAAACTTAGAAATAAAATTGCTTCGAACTCTTATTTATTTGCAAAAAAAAACCTTATATGGGAAAAAACTATATTAACTATAAAACAAAAAATTAATGCTTGATAGAATAGAAAAGATAATTGATAAGAGAGGTTTTAGAGGGCGGTTAAGGAAAACTTTTTTATACAATATTTACAGGGTATTAAAATCTCTTCCTATGATTTTTGATAAACGGATGTACTATCTTTATTCTCGAAAAATTTTTAAGGATGCATTAGATATGAAATTTACCAATGGTGTAAGTATTTGGTTAAATTCATTTTTTGACAAACCTGAAAATACTTTTCACGACCTAAAAAATAAAAATAAATATCCATGGATATGTTTTGAAGCAATTAACTACTTAACTTTTTTTTTACAACAAAGAAAAGATCCAGTCTGTTTTGAATGGGGCTCAGGAGCATCAACTTTGTATTTAAGCGATTATGTAAAAAATATTAGGTCTATAGAAAATGATGAAAATTTTTATAATGAAATAAACAATGAAATTTACACTTCAAAAATTAAAAATGTTGAATATTATTTAGTAAAAGAAACATCAAATAATAATTTTATTTCTACTGATCACAATCTTGAGAAGAAATACTCTTCTCAAGATAACGATTATAAAAATAAAAATTTTTATGAATATGTTAATATAATAAAAAATTTTAAAGATAAATATGATGTTATTTTTATAGATGGACAATGTAGAAATGCATGTTTTGAAAATGCTCTTGAATATATTAAGGATGATGGGTTAATAGTATTTGATAATACATCACGAGAAATTTACAAAAATAAATTAAAAAATTTAGATAAAAAATATAAGATAATTTTCTTATCTGGACCTACCCCATATGCCCAAACAATTGATGAGACGGCATTTATTTTTAAGGTTAAAAATAATTAGTTTTATTAAATATTGACATCCCTTTTACATATTTACTGCTTCTATTTGATGTTAATGAAATAGTTTTTAGCATGTCTACATAATAATCTAATTTTTTAAAATCACATTTTATCTCAATTATAGAAACATTATCTTCATACCAATTGTTTAAAGATAAATCGTAATGTTTGTAACTTATTGCATTATCAAAAGTTATTCTTAAATTATTGTCTAATTTAAAATATTGCCTATGATAGCTTACAAATAATTGTGGAACTAAAAAATTATTTTTTTTTTCAAAAAAAAACGTTTTAAAAAAATCTTGATTAAAATATTTTTTGAATACATTTTGATTGTTAAATAAGATCTTAATATCTTCTTTATTTATTGTTTTGTGATTTAATTTATTAAGAATCTTTGATGACATTTTATTGTGTTTTTGTTTAATCTCAAAAATAACATTAGTCATACTCTTAAAGTCACCATACCAACGAAGTCTATATTTTTCTCTTTTTGAATTACCACTTATGTTATCTAGTAATGAATTTAAATTAAAATCATCATAATAAAGTGAATTGACGATTCTATCAGGATAATCTTTTATAAATTTAAATTTTTTTAATAAATCAAAATAAACATCATTAAATTTTTCTTTATTGATTACATACTTTATTTCATATCTTTTATTCATCTATTATATAATTTATCAATATCAATTTCTGTAGTTTTAATTTTTTTGCCCATCGATAACCCATAATTGCCATCTTGAATTTTAACATTAAGGCCTTCTATTGAATCAATAAAATTAACTTCACTCATTTCGTAAAATGTTTTTTTTCTATAGACCATAACATCAGAAATTAAAGATCTTTTGATAATCAAATCATTAATTGAACCACTTGAACCATCTTTAATAGCAATACCTATGGACGTATTAGTAATCTTATTATTACTTATTATTGTTTTGGAATTTTCACCTACAGAAATTGCTTTATCTAATATATCTGAAAAATTATTATTAGTTATAATTGTATTTGATCCAGATGTATCAAAAGCATCACCTTTTACATTGTAAAATTCTGTATTAATTAAATTTCCTTTTCCAAAATCTATATCAATTGCATCAGAATATATATTTTCAAAATAACAATCATTAATAACAAATTCACTATTTACAATATTCAAAAAGTCCTCTGAGAAATTATCAGTAAATTTACTGTCTATAATTTCTACATTTGAATTATAAAAATTTATTGATCCGGTTAAGTGTGTTTGTGCATCACTGTATTGAGCCAGATTTATAAACTCTGTATTTTTAATATAAGAAGTTTTCGATAGTTCGTTTGAATTCAATATTAAAATTCCTTTCCAGAATTTATTTTTAGCCAAAAGTACAATTGGATCTTTTTTCTCACCTAACAGATTAATAGAGCCTTTTTCTAATTTTATAAAAGTATTTTCATGAAAAAATATTTTTGTACCAGGCAATATATCCAAGTTATAATTTTCTGGAATAATTATTGGTTCAAATACCTCCCAAACTCCTGGTTTTATTACAAATTTATCTTTTTTCTTTTCAATTTTTATGAAGTTTTTATTCTGATTTTTATTTGTGAAGCTTTCGTCATAAATTTTATTTTCTACAGTAATTTCTTTAAAAAATTTTTTTTTGTTTATTATATATTCAATTATGATTTTTTCTCCTAGTATAAGTTTATCAGAATAGAAAATTATTTCATTGAGATTAGGATAAATTGATTGTTCAATCAATTTATTAACATGATCTAATTTAATAATGCAATCTTTATCAAAACCTACATCTTGGATTTGATTGAAATTACAATTTTTATTCTTCAAGTTGATGACATTACTTATATGTAAATTATAAGGTGAGATGTTTTTTACTATTAATTTCCCAGAATTAAATACTCTTACATGAATATGATTCCTTAAATAATCAAGATAATCATACTTATTTGCAATAATTTTTGTTGAATTTTTATAAGACTTAGTTTTTATTTTATAATTTTTTTTTATTAACTCAAAAATATTTTTTTCATAAAACTTCATTTTATCTATATTTCTATTAAGAAGCTCAAAGTTTACCTGCGCAGAGCATATACTTAAACCACTTTCACAAATTTTTTCAAACTCTGTCTTTAGTTTGTGAAGATTATATTGAAAAGCCAAAATTTCTTTATAATAATTACTTTGAAATTTTTTATTTTCTAATGCTATCTTAATTATTTCTGGTAAATAATAATAAACAACCTCATATGCTTTAATATCAAAGTTTTTTATAAAATTATTTAAATTTCCAAACATGTATGAGTGGTCGGTAGGTATTGCCTCTAACTTAGAGTCAAAGGGGTTAATATAAAACCTCATATTATTTGTATTTAGTGAATGACTATCTCCCCAAATAAATGATGAGGCTATTACTTTTGCTAAAATATCTAGGTTTAAGTAGGAACCAATATTTTTACTATTAATTTTTTTTAATACTATAGCTTCATTTAAATTTTTAAATTTTGATAATCTGTCATTATAAATAATACTGTGATATTTCTTGGCATTAAATGTATCAATTTCAAAAATTCCTTGAAATTTAGAAATATTTTTTGCCTCTTTTAGATCAAATCCTTTATTTTTGTTATTATTGAGCTCTTCAATTTGTTTATAAAATTTCCAATTTTCTTCATTTGAAATTTTTATTATAGGTGAGTTAACCTTCTGTCTTTTTTCTAAGTAGGCATTAGAATATTGCTCTTCTGCAAGCATTATTCCCCAATTTTCTCCATTAATTTTAACTTTCAAAGAAATATAATCTGCAACGTGTTTTACTTTTTGAAGCTTTAAACTTTTTGAGATAATTTGTGTGTAGGGAAAATTTCTTGCTTGGTGTTGTGAGATTGAAAATTCGTTCATGCCAAGTATTGTTTCACCATTACTTAGTTCAATTCTTAAGCTCCATTGCTTATTAAAAGACCAATGTGCCTCCAGATCTCCTTTCAGCCTAATTTTAGCTTTATATTTTTTTCCATTAAAAAGTATTGAACCATTTACTTGTTTTGGGTTAAACAAAATAGAATTAATCAGTGCATCATTTCTATTTTTTTTAATTTGTAAAAAATCTTTAAAATTAATGTTAATATTAATTTCTGGATAATCTCTTTTGATTTTGTGTATTTCCTTAATAGTTGTTATGGCTCCAATTATGGTTTGTACTTTAGAGGTATCACCAGATTTTTGAATAATAGGTTGAAGTGTGATTATTCTAAAATCTTGTTCTAAATTTCTTTTGATACCAGGTAAAAAAATTAACAAATTTATAACAATAGTTATACAAATAAAAAAAAAAATAAGAAAATAAAATTTATTTTTTTTACTATTCTTTATTCTCACTTTAAAATTGCGTATGATTTTCGAAAAAAGAAATTTTTGCTTTTTGGTATTTATTATTTATAGTCTGGGTGAAATTATCAATTTCATCAATATTATTAATGACAATTTCTAAAAAAATACTAATTTTTTTTTCAGAATTTGTAAGATCTTGATAGTCGATTCTACCTAAATTTGTTTGTTCAAAAATTGAATTCGCAATGTTAATTACATCATTATTTTTAAATTCAACATCATTTTTTATTTCAATTTCTACAAATAAATTATGGTTTTTAGATAAACTTTTAACTTTATTTTTAGAAAGAAAAATAATCAATAAAACCAAAAGTAAAAAAATGATAAAGGTTGTTATTAATTGATTTGCACCAAAACCAACACCCAATGCTATTGCTATAAATAAATAAATTAACTCCTCTGGCTCTTTAATGGGTGTTCTAAACCTTACTATAGACAGAGCACCAACTAACCCCAATGACAGTGCAATAGATGATTTAATGATAATAATTACCAAAAAAGTTGCCCCAGACAATATTGGAAGTAAATAAGCAAATTGAAACCTAGAAGAAACTGATCTAGAATAAATTTGATAAGTAACTTTTAATAAGTAAGAACAAAAAACACAACATACAAAACTTAAAATAACATTTAAAGGCGTTTCATTCTGATCAAGTGATAAACTTTCTAATATTTGTTTAATTTCATTTTCCATAGATAGTCATAAGATTTTAAAGTAGTTAATGTATATACTTAATTATTCATATTTAGATATATTTTTTTATCATATTAATTATATTATTTAGCTTAAAAGCATTAAGAATAAGAAAACTTATAATAAAAGGCAAATAAACTTTTTATTTTTTTTATTTAATATATTTATGAAATTTAAGTCTTTTTTTAAATGTGAAAAGTATAAGAAAAATGAATAAAATGATGAATAAAATAAGATATTTATTAACATTATATCAAAACATATCTTTTTTTGTTTATTTCCTATTTTTAAGAAATAAAAAAAAAAAAGTTATTGGTTTTGCTGATGATTTATTTGAGGGAAATACAAAAAATATATTTTTGTCCTTACAAAAAACCCATGAATGTTTTTGGATTAGCAATCTTGATTCAACTGTATTAAAATTAAAAAGAAAAAATATAAATGCATTTTCTTATTTCACTTTGTTATTGAAATTCACAAAGGTTGATGCATGGGTTAGTTCGAATTCTGATAGGATCCCAAGCTTAATTAAAACCAGGAATATAAGCACTGATCATGGCATTCCCATTAAAGCCTTTGTGGGAAAAACAAAAACTCATCATAAAAAAACACTTAATAATTATTTTCATTTATTACCTGGAAAACAAACATTTAATTTTTATAAAAACTATTATCAAATCAGTAAAGAAAAACTCTTTATAACAGGATATGCAAGAAACGATGATTTATTTATAAAATCAAAAAAAGAAAAAAAATTATTTTTTGAAAAATTTAGATTAAATTCATTTAATGCAACAGTAATGTATGCACCAACATGGTCGCATGAAAGTAACAGTAAGTATAAAAAAAAATTATTTCCCAATAATTGGGGAGATGAATTAAAAGTTTTAGAAAATCTTTTAATTTATTTTAATCAAAATAAAATAAATTTTATTTTGAGATTGCACAAATATCACGATATTGATTGGACAGACAAACATGAATATTTGATTAAAAAATATAATAATATTGCAAAAGTTTCATCTTTTTCACACCCAAACTCCATTTTATTCTTAAAGTATACAGATTTATTAATTACAGATTATTCATCAATCTATAATGATTTTTTGATTCTAAATAGACCAATAATATTCATTGAGACACAAAAAAAAATATTTAAAAAGTTTATTCCAACTCGTTACCCTGGACCAAAAGTTCATCAATTTAAAAATTTTAAAATGATAATTAAAAAATGTTTAAAAAATAAAAATTTTTTCAAAAAAACAAGAGAAAAGATTAAAAGAGAAACTCATATTGTATCAAAAAATAAATTTACAAAAAATTGCATTATAGCAATAAATAATATTATTAATTAAATGAAGAATTTATTTTTAATGTCTGGAACTTTAGGGGATGCATTCATTGTTATATTAAAACTTTATGAGCATTATAAGAAAAAAAAAATTTTATTAAAAAGAATTAGCATGTGGCCAGATCAAGATGATAGCATTAAAAAGGTTTCTAAAATCTTTGATTTTATTGAGTACGATAAACCCTGCATAAAATTAAAAAAAATTTCTGACTGTCCATCGATAATTAAAAAACTAGATTTGAATTATGTTAATACCTCATGGAACGGTATGCACTTTAAAAGTGTGGAAAGTGATTTTAGAAAACTTAAGGTGACACCTTATCCTAAAATAAATATCAAAAAAAATAAAACTAAAAAAAAGAAAATAAGAGTTTGTATTCAGGTTAATTCAGGAAAAATAGGTGGTAACTGTAAAATTTTTTCAAATAAGTGGATAAGTGAATTGATTGCGTTATTTGATCCAAATAGATACCAAATCTATCTTTTGGGAACAATTAATAATATGGACAGAGATGAAATTAAAGAAATTACAAAAAATAAAAATGTAAATTTTTTAGTAAAAAAAACCAAGTTCATAAGCTGGATGAAAACAGTAGTAAATTCTGATTTTTTAATATCTAACGAAGGATTTCCGGCTTTTTTTGCGATGAGTCAAAACGTGAGAACTATTTGTTTTTATACAGACAAGAGAATATTGACTCGAATACATCCAGCTTGGAGGAAAAATAATTTGATTAAGTCTGTTGGTTGGAGTGGAGTTTTTTCAACTTTTAAAGTAATCTATTCGAGATATGTTCATCAAAGATATCCATTAATTTATCCAATATCACCCAAAACAGTTTATAAATACATAAATA
>TARA_B110000483_G_scaffold232515_1_pt1 | contig 10758 bp, 8 predicted proteins | sample TARA_B110000483 | Tara Oceans TARA_B110000483 (sample SAMEA4398176) | marine metagenome | biome: Polar Biome; feature: [SRF] surface water layer (ENVO:00010504); material: water (ENVO:00002006), including particulate matter (ENVO:01000060) such as... | depth 5 m
CAACAAAAATATCATAATTTTTATTATAGATATTTTTCCCATGATGTAAGAAATATACTTTGTTTAAATTTTTTCCTTCTTTAATCTTATTAAAATCATGAAATGGATAACAAAACTCCAACTTATAATTTTCATAATCACAAAAAACTAACTTTTTCTTGGCATAAAGCGCATAAAACCACATCCAATCATGCGGTTTGTTCATTTCTCTAATTATAAGATCTCCATCATTTAATTCATTCAATAAACCATTTTCAAATGCAGTCTTAAGATTATTTCTTTCTATTTCATATTTATTGTCAATATGTTTAACAACCTCTCTATTAGTCAATGTATGAAGGTAAGTTGATGTTGTTAAAATAATTATAGCAGCATACTTAAAAAAATTCTTAAATTTATCTAATTTTAAAATAATTGAATTAAAAATGAGATATAAAATAATTATTGTACCATAATATTGTAAATAAATTGGAAGGTATCCTACAGCAGGTAATCCTAATTTAATTAACTCATTTTGGTGTCCAGATAAAGATACTAGTAATGCTGGTGGTAACCATAACCACAAAGAAATTAAAACTATTTCTTTTAAATTTCTAATTTTTGAAAAAATAAAAATTTTTTGTAAAACAAAAAACGTCAGGATTAAAAAAAATATATCATATATTATAATATTTTCTTTTAAATATGAGTAACCATAAGTATGAACATGTCCAGCTGTATAACTTAAGTTAAGACTGCTGAAAAACTGAACAAATAAAGCCTTTAAAATATTAAAAAAATTAAAACTACTTTCTATTAAAGGATAACTTGGCTCTTGAGTTATAAAAATTTTAATTTTAGCAGTTAGAACAACCAACAGTATAATTAAAAAAATATAAACGTAATGTCTAATATTAATTATACTTTGTTTAAATGAATTTGTTTTAAAATAGTCTAGAAAAAAATATAAGCCAATAAAGCAGTATGAAATTTCATAAGTTAATAAACTTAAAAAGTAAAAAAAAATTGAAATTTTATGGTAGTTATTATTAATTTTTTTTTTATTTTTTAAAAAATAGTAAATAGAGATTAAAAAAAATAATAATAAAGTCTGCATTAATCCATGAAAAGAAAGAACTGGATCATGCCATAATCTCAATTGAATACTCGTTGCAACTAATACGCAAAAAAGCAAACTTATTTTTTTTGAATTCGTAAAATAATTAATTATTTTAAAGAAATAAATTAAATTAATTATTATTAAGATAAAATAAAAAGATTTAACAAGTACAGGTTCATTTATTAGGTAAAAAGTAAAATACATTGATAAAGATAAGGGAAAAAATCTTCCATTATTCCAATACCAAGCTAGTGTTTCTCTAAAATAAAAATCAAAAATATTTATATTTTCATAGAACAATCTACCTTTTATTTGAGCATTATAAGAGTCGTCTCCAATAAAACCGCTTGTTAAAAGAGGTACAAAATAATAAATAATTATAAATATAATTGAAATAATAAATATTTTACTTTTAATTTTAGTGTCAAATTTCATCATTTTAGTTATCAAAAAGTAATCTAATACATACTAAAGGAAAGGAATTTTTACTTCATTCTTTTTTTTATGATCTTGTTTAATTATATCAACAAAGTTATAGATATTTTCAAAATCAAAATTTTTAAATTTATTTTCTTTCTCGTTATAAATAACCAATTCTTTTGATTTTAATTCAAAAATTTTTTTACTTTTTTCATCAATAAAAATTTGATCTATCTTTGCGTAATATAATTGACCTTCTTGATTGCCAGTATCATCAAAGTTATAGCTAATAGAATAAATTATTTCAGAATCATCAAATATTATTTTGTTACCTTCTAGATTTAGTTTTTTTAAAGCACATCCACTGGGCCATGAAAAATCACTTTCATTTATACTTTTATTAAAATCTATTATACAAAAAAGCTTATTTGTATGTTTCGAATAAAACCAATTAATATCGTGTGGAAATCTCCAATTTCTAATTATGATCGTCGACTGTTTTATATCATTATCTGTCTTATTATATAATCCTTTTTTAAGTAGATCTCTAGGATACTTATAAAATTTATTTGTTTCGTGAACTACATAATTATTATTTGATATATTTATTGCTCCATTAAGTGTTAGACATAAACTGAAGAAAATAGAGAATAAATTTTTTATGAATTTTTTTTCTATTCTTAAAAATATCATTAATAAAATTGATAAGTAGATTAAAGAAAATCCAAAATATTCTAATAATACGGGAAGATAACCAAATCCTAAACCCATATTTATGATATCGTTTTTGTGCCCTGAAATAGCAACCATAAATGATTGGCTTAAAACTATCAGTATTCCTAAAATAAAAATTTGTATAATTTTTTGGTAATTAATTTTTTGAGTGTTTAGATTATTCAATAGATAAAATATGATAGAAAAAAATACAAACAAATATAGATCTGCGATTTGTAAGTTTTCGATGAAATTTATTTTTAATCTTGGAAAATAACTAAACGATAAACCAGAAAATATCTGAATACCAAATGATTTAAAAAATGGAGTTAATAAAAAGTTTTGATCTAAACTTGGATAAGATTTTTCACCTACATTTAGTCTAAAATAAATTGTTATAATTATAACTAAAAATAATAATATGTAGTGAAATTTTAATTTTAAATAAATATCTTTAAATAAATTTGATTTAAAAAAAGCGATGGCAATATATAAAACTATTAGTGGGTAACTGATTTCATAGGTTAAAAGCAAAAGTAGGTAAAGGATTAATGATCTAAAAAGATATTTTTTTTTGTTATTTTCTAAAAAAATTTGGAAATAATAAAGAGATGAAAATAAAAAAAAACAAATTAATGGTATTAAAACAGCAAATCCTAAAATTGGATCATGCCATTGTCTAAATTGAAAAAAAATTAGCAATATTAAAACACATAAATTGCCAAAAAATTTTGATTTCGAAAAAACAATTACATTTAGTCTAAAAAAATATACCGAAAGTAAGATTATGATTAATTTAATAATTTTAAATACAAATAAATTATTAATAAAATAAAATAAAAAAGTTTGGCTAAAATGTTCAATTGGATAAAGACGTCCAGAGTTTTTAAGCCAACCCCAGTTTAAATCTGAAACATATTTGTTAAAAGTTTGATTTTTTTCAAGCATACTTCCTTTTATTAAAGAATTATAAGCATCATCTGAAACGTATCCTGACTGCAAAAGAGGAAATAAAAAATATATTGATGATATTATTATAAAAATGTTTATTACAGAATCTTTATTTAGAGAATTATTAGACATAAATTTAAAGTTATTATTACAAATTTGCTATAAAATATAGTATATAGACTTTTTTAAATGAAAAAAATACTCACAATATTTGGTGGAAGCGGTTTTTTAGGCAAATCTTTTGTAGATTGCTTTCAAGATGGAAATTTAGAGAAATTTAATATTGGTGAGTTAAATATAATTTCAAGATCTGCAGCAACAAAATTTAAATTTAATGAAAATTCAAAAGTTAAATCATTTAATTATGATTTTTCGAACAAACAGGGTCAATTACCAAATAGAACTGATTATATAATAAGTGCTGTGGATCACGCGAGTTATGACTTTTATAATAAAAGTTTTAGTAACGATAAAATTATTGAAAACGTAATTGAATTAACTCAAAAAAAATATAACAACTGTCAAACACTCTATGTAAGTTCTGGTGCAGTCTATGGTCAGCAAAAGGAATTTATTGGTTTTGAAGAAAGTTTTAATAATCCAGATTATTCAAATTTTTCAAAAGAAAAAAAAAAATATGCATTAAGCAAATATAATTTTGAGAAAGCTTACAAAGAAATATCGAATATTAATTGTAAAAATGTTATAGCTAGATGTTTCACTTTCATTGGAACGAATGTTCCTTTGGATCAGCATTTTGCAATTGGTAATTTTTATGATTCAGTAATCAATAATAAAAAAATTCTAATTAATTCAAAGTTAAATATTTTTCGTTCATATATGGACGCGACTGATTTAGTTGACTGGTTGATGACAATTTTTTTAAATAACAAATTGGAATTTGATATTTTTAATGTTGGATCAGAAGAAATAATAGAAATTGAAAATTTAGCTAAAATATTTAAAGAATTATTTGATGTTAATTTTATAAGAGTTAATGGAAAATCAAAAATAAATGATATATATCTTCCCAATGTTAATAAGGCAAAAAATATGTACAAACTAAATTATGAAAAAAACTTGAAAAAATTAATATTTAATAATTTTAAAAATCTTAAAACTAAATAATGAATTTAAATTTTTATAAACAATTGACAAAAAAAATTAGATGTCAGATACTTGAAATTATTTATAAATCAAAAAGTTCACATATTGGAAGTTGTTTTTCAATTGTTGATATACTTTGTGTTCTTTACAAGCAAAAAATAAATAAGTTTGATGATATTTTTATACTTTCAAAAGGACATGCTACATTAGCTTTATATGTTGTGTTGGCTGAATTTAGATATTTTAGAAAAAGTTTATTGAATAAATATGGTCTTAATAACACTAAACTGATGGCCCACGCAAACCACAAGGTAAATGGCGTTGAATTATCAACAGGATCGCTTGGTCATGGATTGTCTTATGGTGTTGGTAAATGTTTAGCATTTAAAATAAAAAAAAATAAAAAAAAAGTGTTTGTTTTAATGAGTGATGGAGAACTTAATGAAGGCTCTAACTGGGAGGCCTTAATGTTCGCGTCACATCATAATCTAAATAATTTAGTTGCTATAATTGATTATAACAAAATTCAAAGCCTAGATTTTGTTAGTAAAACAATAAAACTAGAACCACTAGCAAGTAAATTTAAAAATTTTGGCTTAAATGTTAAAATTATTAATGGACATAATTATAAAGAAATAGAAAAAGCTATTAACTCTCTACATCAAAAAAAACCTACAATTATTATTGCAAATACAGTTAAAGGTAAAGGTGTGAAAGAAATGGAAAATAAAGTTTTATGGCATTACAAATCTCCTGATGAAAATCAATTTGTAAAATTTAAAAAAGAGTTATCAAGATGAGAAATGCATTTATAAAATCTCTTACAAAACTTGCATCAAAAAATAAAAAAATTGTTTTAGTTGTTGGAGATTTAGGCTTTAGTGTTGTTGAAGAATTTAAAAAAAAATTTCCAGATAGATTCTATAATGCTGGAGTTGCAGAACAAAATATGACATCTTTAGCTGCCGGACTAGCTTCTGAGGGGTTTAAGGTTTTTACTTATTCAATTGCTAATTTTCCTACTTTTAGATGTGCTGAGCAAATCAGAAATGATGTAGATTATCACAATTTATCAGTAACTATTGTCGCAGTTGGGGGTGGGTTAGCTTATGGAAATCTAGGATATTCCCATCACGCAATCCAGGATTATGGCCTAATGAGACTTTTTCCAAATATGACAATTTTGTCTCCTGGTGATCCTATTGAAGTAGAGGGACTATTAAATTTTGCGATAAAAAATAATGGACCAAATTATTTTAGACTTGGCAAAAGTGGAGAACCTAAATTTCATAAAAATAAATTAATTATTAAAGATTCAAAATTTTTACCAATATTTAAAAATGCAAGATCCAAAAAATTAATTTTGACCACAGGATCAACTTTAGAATTAGGTTTAAAATTATTAAATAAAAAAAAATATTCAAACTTTAGTGTTTATAGCTGTCCTGTGTGGGGGCAGAAATATAAAAAGGAAATCTCAAACGAACTAAAAAAGTGGAAAGAAATAGTTATTTTAGAGGACCATTTAATAGACTGTGGTTTTTTTTCATATATAAGTGAAATTAATAGAAGCATTAAAGCTAGATCAATCTCTCTTAACCCTAATATAATTGGAAAAGTGGGGTCACAAAAATATCTTAATAGTCTAGGTGGATTGAAATAAATATTAAATTTTTTGTGAAACTTCAATTTATATCAAACAAATACATTATTACTGCTCAGCAATATCTTATTATAAGTATACCATTTTTGCTTATAACAGGTCCATTTTTACCAGATTTAGCCTTAGTAATCACCTCAATTCTCTTTTTAGTTTACGTATTTAAAAATAAAGATTTTAAGTATTTTGGGTCAACTTTTTTTAAATTATTTATTATTTTTAATTTATATATTATTCTATCTTCATTGTTATCAGATCATGTTTTGTATTCATTAAAAACATCACTAACTTATTTTCGCTTCAGTTTATTTTGTCTAAGCGTATGGTTAGTTCTTGATCACAAACCATCAACTATCAAGTATTTATTTTTTTCATTTTTATTAATATATAGTTTTTTAGTTTTAGATGGTCTTAAACAATTTTTTACTAAAGAAAATCTTTTTGGCGTTTATCTTGCAAGTGGACACAGAGTGTCAAGTCTATTTGGAGATGAAGCAATACTTGGTAGTTACTTATCTAGACTTCTTCCAATGTTTTTTGCATGTTTAATTTTTTTGAATAAAGAAAATAAAAATAAAAATTACTTTTATTATTTTAGTTTTTTATTTGTTCTTATTGATATATTAGTATTTGTTACTGCTGAAAGAACCTCATTATTCTTAGTAAATTTTGCAGCAATCATTTTAATGATTTTATTAATTAACTATAAAAAACTTAGATTTTTAACATTAGTAATATCAATTTCAATTTTCAGCATAATAAGTATTTATTATCCTGCTGCTAAAATTAGGTTAATTGATCAAACACTAGACCAAATTGGTATTGATAAAAATAAAGTTGAAAGATTTTTAAGCAGTGATGAAACTTATAAAGAGCATACAGGAGTAGATTATGATGATGATGATAAAAAATATATATTTTCAAAAAATTATCATGAAATTTATCATACCTCATTTAAAATTTTTAAGGATAATATTTATTTTGGTATAGGACCAAAAAATTTCAGGAAATTTTGTGACGATGTTAATTATAAAGTTGGTTCAGGTTGTTCAACGCATCCACATAATACTTACATTCAAATTTTAACAGAGACAGGTGTAATTGGCTTTATTTATTTGCTCTCTATCTTAATGATTTTATCTTATTATTTTATGTTTCATTTTTATAAAATGTATTATAGAAAAAAACCTTTTTTTGATGATTTTCAGATTAGTCTTCTTGTTTGTATTTTTATTTCGATTTGGCCATTGATGCCTAATGGAAATTTTTTTAATAACTGGTTAAGTATTGTTTATTTTTATCCAGTAGGTTTTTTTATTTGGACTTTAAATAAAAAGCTTTATAAGTAAGATATTAATTATGAGTAAAAAAAAAATAGCCCTAGTAACAGGATCTTCCGGTCAAGATGGTTCTTACTTGTGTGAATTTCTTTTAAAGAAAAAATATACTGTAATTGCTGCTGATAGAAGATCTTCAAGAGATACTGGATGGAGACATAAAGAGCTAGGGATACAAAATAATCTTATTTATGAAGATTTTGACTTAAGCGATATCACCTCAATAGTTGCACTTATTAAAAAATATAAATTTGACGAAGTTTATAATTTAGCAGCACAATCATTTGTTAAGAGTTCTTTTGTTACTCCGATTTCATCCTCTGATGTTACGGGGTTAGGTCCTTTAAGAATTTTAGATACTTTGAAGTATTTTTCTCCAAAAACAAAATTTTATCAGGCCTCAACTTCTGAAATGTATGGTGAAGTTGAAACAAACTTATTAAATGAAAAATCAAGATTCAATCCTAGAAGTCCATACGCAGTAGCAAAGTTATTTGCTCATGGAATTACAAAAAATTATAGAGAGTCTTATGGAATGTTTTGTTGCTCTGGTATTCTTTTCAATCACGAATCTCCATTAAGAGGAGAAGAATTTGTAACTAGAAAGATTACAAAACAATTATGTGAAATAAGCTTAGGTCAAAGAAGACTTATAGAGTTGGGGAACATCTATGCAAAAAGAGATTGGGGATATGCAAAAGATTATGTTGAAGGTATGTGGAAAATGCTTCAACAAAAGAAGCCTGAGGATTTTGTTTTAGCAACAAATACTGTTTATTCTGTAAAGTATTTTTTAAACGAGTGTTTTAAAGCATTAAATTTCAGCATTGAGTGGAAAGGTAAAGGATTAAAAGAAATTGCAATTAATAAAAGAACAAAAAAAATAATTCTTAGAATTAACCCAAAATATTACAGACCTACAGAAGTTGAATACTTAAAAGGTTCATATAAGAAAGCATACACAAAACTAAAATGGAAGCCTAAAGTTTCTCTTTCAAAGTTAATTAATTTTATGATTGAAGCTGACCTTAAAAGGTTAAAAAACTAAGCTAAATTTTTTTTAAAAACAAATTAATTGAGTTATGAATATGATTTACCATTTTATTTGTTAAACCATGATGACAAGCTAAAAGAATACCACTTTTCATTACTTTATCTGCTTCAGGATATCCATTTTTAGATTTCTTCATTTTGATATTTTTAAAACCAGGTTGTCTAATTATATTCCCAGTAAAAACTACTCTAGTTTGAATATTTCTTTTTTCTAAAAAAATCTGCATTTGTGTTCTAGTAAAGGGGGCACCTTTTTTTATTGTTACTGGATATGCTAACCAGCCAGATCTTGAACCGGGTAATTGTTTGGGTAAGATGAAGTATTTTTCATATTTTTTGAGAAAATTTGTATGTTTAGAAAAATTTTCCTCTCTTTTTCCTAAATTATAATTAAGTTTATCCAACTGAACCAATCCAAAAGCAGCACCCATTTCAGAGGGCTCTAAATTATGTCCAATTGCCTCGAAAACAAATTTTTTATCATACTGAACTCCATCTAATTTTATATTAAACCTGTTCTCAATTTTTTCAGAATTTTCATCATATAAAGAGGAGCTTCTTCCCCAGGATCTTAATAGTTTTGCTTTTTCATAAAGTTTTTTATTATTAAAACAAACCATCCCTCCATTTCCAGCACAGTTAATTATATGAGAACCATAAAAGCTTGTAATACTAATATCAGCGTAATGTCCTGTAGATTTATTTTTATATGTTGCTCCTAGGGTATCAGCAGAGTCTTCAACTATTATAATTTTATTTTTTTTAAGTATTGGATAAATTTTTTCCCAATTAACTATATTCCCCATTAAATGTGGAGCAACAATAGCCTTAGTTTTTTTCGTAATAAGGTTTTTTATTTTATCAGTATTAATACAATATGTACCTTCTTCCACATCAACAAAAACTGGCACAAGTTTATTTCTTGTGATGTAGCCTACTGTAGTCGAAAATGTCAAAGCAGGAGTAATGACCTCACTACCTTCAGGTAAATTTAAACTTTCCATTGCCAACAACAATGCTGAGGAGCCAGAATTAACCATTAATCCATACTTTTTGTCAAACAATTTTGCGACTCGTTTTTCAAATTCATAAACATTTTTACCCATTTGAGTACTATTTTTTAAAACAGTATTTACAGCTTTAATTTCTTGACTGCCATGAACACTCAAACCATATGGAACTCTTATATATTTTTTTGTCATGATTTTGTATTATACAATTATTTTACAAATGCAAAGAAAATTTATTAATTTAATTCATTTTGAAATTTTGAATAAGATATTTAAAGCCCAAATAAATTATAAAAATTAATATAAAAACAATCATTGATACATCTGGGCTAGTTTCGTGGAAAATATAAGAACCAAAAAGTACAAAAAATATATTAATGCATAGTATGAAAAATAGAGCAGTATACTGATTTAATTTAAATTTTTTCATGATTTCATAATGTAAATGATCTTTACCTGGTTTAAATGTACCTTTATTGTTCATAATTCTAAACAACGTTACCGATAAAAATTCATAAACTAGATATGCTAAAGGCCAAACAATTAGAGCTGGATGAACTCCTTTTTCATTATAAAGATAAACTGCCATGAAAGATATGATAAAGCCTAACAAATTACTACCAGAGTCTCCAAGAAAAGCTTTGTATTTTTTTAAAACTCCAAAATTAAAAAATAAAAAAATAATCAGTGGAAAAGTGATTAGTAAAATATTGAGATAGGCCGTACTATTAATATTTAAAAGAAAAACTGCAAAAGTAACAAATATTATTATTGAAATTGATGGCAAAAGTCCGTCAATACCATCGCTATAATTAAAGGCATTAATCAAAAGCAAGCAGCATAAAAAAGTAAATATTTTGTCAATTGATCCAAGATTTATAGTATCAGTAAAATTATAATCTCCTAAGTCTGATAAATATAAATTTTGATCTATTAGAAAAAATATTGGAATTGATTGCAAAAGAAGTTTTGTGCCAGGTCTAACATTATATCTATCATCAAGTAGTCCTGTTAAAGAGATTATAAATGCATATGAAAATATAAGATTTAAAGATTGATCATTAAATTCAGATAAAAATATAATAAATAAATATGTTAAAGACAAAATTATTCCACCGGTATATGGGGTAGGATTTAAATGGAATTTTCGATTATTTGGTTTATCTACCATTCCTTTCATTATTGAAATTTTAATAATAGGAAAAGTTATTAAAATTTGAAAAATAATAACTTTGATTAAATAAATTAACATTCTCAGATTTTACAGATTAAATTAATAAGCACTAATAATAGTCTTTTAATGAATTTAATTTCTTTTTCAAATAAATTTGACACTTTAAATAAATTCTATATAAGGTCCTCTGCCTGGTGATTATTGCGAAGGGGCAATACCCGATCCCATTCCGA
>TARA_B110000483_G_scaffold112448_1_pt1 | contig 10754 bp, 5 predicted proteins | sample TARA_B110000483 | Tara Oceans TARA_B110000483 (sample SAMEA4398176) | marine metagenome | biome: Polar Biome; feature: [SRF] surface water layer (ENVO:00010504); material: water (ENVO:00002006), including particulate matter (ENVO:01000060) such as... | depth 5 m
GTAAAGATTGACTTAGCAGCGGATGTTTCGCAGGAAGATGCGAAAGCTCAAGTGTTGGCTAATGCCGTTGTTCAGAAATGGGTAGAAGGTAAAGAGCTGCGAAAATTCATCTTCGTTCCTGGACGAATAGTGAATATCGTAGTCTAGTTTACTAGTAATCGCTAGTATTGCTTTACAAGCATAATCCTACTCTAAGCACTTAAAAAGTTTTGCCTTGGGCATCTGTTACCGCGATGCTTACCATATTTAGTATTTCACGGACCGAGGAGCCAATCTGAAGCACGTGGACAGGTTTTTTCATACCTATAAGTACTGGTCCAATAGATTCAACTTGCGTCATTTCCTGAATTAACTTGTAAGAAATATTGCCCGAAGACAGGTTCGGAAAGATTAGGGTGTTTGCACTCTTTTTTGCTAAGGCCGAAAAACTGAAGAAGTCATCCACTAATTCTGTATTCAGTGCAAAATTTGCTTGAATTTCACCGTCAACAATAAGGTCCTTATCCTCTTTGAGTAACTTCAATGCATTCCCCATTTTAACAGCATCTTCTCCTTCATTTGAACCGAAATTAGAGTAGGAAAGAAGCGCAACCCTTGGTTCAATATTTAGTTTCCTTACTTCACGAACAACTAGTTTAGTTATATCAGCAATCTCTTCAGCGCAAGGATTCAAATTAACTGTGGTATCAGCAAAAAAGAAAGGACCATCTTTTGTAATCATAATATACATTCCAGCAATCCTTGAAACACCTTCCTCCACGCCAATGACCTGTAAAGCGGGTTTAATAGCAGTCGAATAATTTCTTGTTAATCCTGAAATTAGCGCATCTGCATCGGCCGTTTCTACCATAGCTGAGCCAAAATAGTTTCTTTCATGCATCAATTTTTCTGCTTCGTATAAAGTCAAACCTCTGCGCTTTCTTTTATCAAATAAGATTTTTGCGTATTTCGCTCGCCTTGCCTTTTCTGACTTTTCACGTGGATCAATAACCTTACATTTAAATTGAAGGTTATACTCTTCCATCATATCATAGATTTTCTCTTTGTTGCCTAAGAGGATAGGGATTGCAATTCCTTCGTCATGAGCAAGATAGGCCGCTTTTAGAATTTTATAATTATCCGCTTCTGCAAAAACTACTTTTTTAGGTTTCTTTTTGGCTCGTTGAGTAATGTTTTTGATAAGCTTGTTATCAAGTCCTAATCTTTTCTTTAATTCTAAATCATATCGTTCCCAGTCAGTTATTGGCGCTTTAGCCACACCGCTTTCCATAGCAGCTTTAGCTACAGCTGGAGCTATTCTTGATATTAGACGTGGGTCTAATGGTTTCGGTATAATCAACTCTCTACCGAAGCTGAGATTTCTTTCGCTGTAGGCTTCATTCACTTCTTCAGGAACGGTTTCCTTAGCAATTTTTGCAATGGCAACTACAGCAGCCAATTTCATTTCTTCATTGATACAAGTTGCTCTGACATCCAAGGCCCCTCTAAAAATGAAGGGGAAGCCCAATACATTGTTTACTTGATTAGGATGATCACTTCGACCAGTGGCCATGATAATATCCTTACGCGCAGCGATGGCATCCTCATAGGGAATCTCTGGATCAGGATTGGCTAGAGCAAAGACAATAGGATTATTTGCCATGCTTTTTATCATACCCTTGGCAATTACGTTGCCTTTGGATAAGCCTAGGAAAACATCTGCATCTTTCATGGCTTCCAATAAGGAGATTTCTCCATCTTTACGAGCAAACAACTGCTTATGCTCATCGAGGTTTTCTCGCTGCGATGTAATTAAACCTTTAGAATCAAACATATAGATGTTATTCTTTTTAACACCAAGAGCTATATACAATTTCGCACAAGATATAGCTGATGCGCCGGCTCCATTGACGATAACTTTTACATTTCCTATTTTCTTTTCTGCAATCTCTAATGCATTTAATAAGGCAGCTGAAGAGATTATCGCTGTACCGTGCTGATCGTCATGCATGATTGGAATCTGCAATTCTTCTTTGAGCCGGCGCTCTATTTCAAAAGCTTCAGGAGCTTTTAAATCTTCTAAATTAATTCCGCCAAAGGTGGGGGCAATGGCTTTAACTGTTTTTACGAAAGCATCGACATCAGTCTCATTAATCTCAATATCAAATACATCAATATCTGCAAAGATCTTGAACAATAAACCCTTTCCTTCCATTACAGGTTTAGACGCTTCAGGCCCTAAGTCACCTAGTCCTAAAACAGCCGTTCCATTCGATATGACAGCGACTAAGTTTCCTTTAGCTGTGTATTTATAAACATCTTCGGGGTTCTCATGAATAGCTATGCAGGGTTCTGCTACACCGGGTGAATAAGCCAAAGACAAATCTCGTTGAGTGCTCGTTGGTTTACTTGGAATAACTTCAATCTTCCCTTTCCTACCTTGACTGTGGTAATCGAGAGCTTCTTGCTTGTTTGTTTTCATGTTGCATGGTTTAGTAGGTTAAAGATACATATTTCAAAAGAGTGAAAGGGTAGCTAAAGTCTGAAGATTTGGAAGTAGGACAATAAATAGAGCATTGTCTGCAAAAAAACTACGCTTCAATCAGGAGTTAAAGGGTGCTATTTAGACGCTATAATTTTAGCACTATATCGTGTATGGATTTCGTTTTGTATTATTATGAAGTAAAAATAATAAAGGTCCATGATTTCCTATTAGACTTCTAAGTCCACATAATCGGAAACTACATGATATCGAGGGTCATCTATAGTGTTTTCAATTACATTTTTGAATTTTGGATTAGCCTTTAAAAGTATCTCTTTGCATTCTTCACTTAAATGAACAAGTTTAATTTCTTTATTTAAGTCTAAATACTTATTGGCAATATTCTTTAGCGCTTCGACTGCAGAATGATCCGCAACCTTTGATTCAATAAAATCAATTTCCACTTTATTTGGGTCTGTTTTTGGGTCAAATTTTGCAGCAAATTCCTGTGTTGAGCCAAAGAATAAAGGTCCCCAAATTTCATAGACTTTAGTGCCATCTTCTTTAATACGTTTTCGTGCTCGAATCATTGTTGCATTCTTCCAAGCAAAAACTAAGGCAGATATAATAACTCCCGCTATAACCGCAACAGCTAAATCTTGCCACACTGTGATTGCCGATACCGTAACAAGCACTATAGTATCTGCTAAAGGAATTTTATGTAATATTCTAAAACTACTCCAAGCGAATGTTCCAATGACCACCATAAACATTACACCTACTAGGGCCGCAATTGGTATTTGTTCAATTAGTGGAGCTCCAAATAGAATAAATGCGAGCAAAGCTAATGCAGCAACAACTCCGGATAAACGACCTCGACCACCCGAGTTTACATTTATGATGGATTGACCAATCATTGCGCATCCACCCATTCCACCAAACAAACCGTTTAATATGTTTGCTCCACCTTGTGCCAAACATTCCTTATTCCCACTTCCCCTTGATTCTGTTAAATCATCTATTAGGTTAAGGGTCATCAGGGATTCAATCAATCCGACAGCGGCAAGTATAAAGGCAGTTGAAAATATAGTTGCCCAATGACCTTTTAAGGTATAGAACAATTGAAATATTTGATTTTGAAATTTAGGCAAGCTCCCTTCTAATCCAGTTCCACCGCCTTCTTTAATAAATGAGCCTACTGTGCTTACATCTAATTTGCCGAATATGGTGATTGCTGCGACAACAAAGATAGCTACTAGAGCAGCAGGAATTTTCTTAGTAATCTTTGGCAGGCCATACATGATCCCCATGGTAAGAGCTACAAGCCCCAGCATCATAAACATTTGAGGACCTTGTAACCATTCTTTAGCTCCTATTGGTCCGTTTTTAAACATATCCAATTGTGAAAGGAAAATGACTATTGCAAGGCCATTTACAAAACCAAGCATCACTGAGTAGGGAATTAGTCGCACAAACTTACCGAGCTTAAATAAGCCTGCTAAAATCTGTATTACTCCTACAAAAAGTAGCGTGATAAAAAGCCATTGCAAGCCTAAGTAACCATCTCCTAGGCCCATTACTGCGCCAACTTCGTTTCCTTCTTTAATCAAATGAATCATAACCACGGCCATAGCGCCTGTAGCTCCTGAAATCATTCCGGGTCTGCCACCGAAAAGGGCAGTAACAATACCCATCATGAATGCGCCATATAATCCAACTAAGGGGTCAATTCCCGCAACAAAAGCAAAAGCTACTGCTTCTGGTACCAATGCCAGAGCAACAGTAAGTCCAGAGAGAATGTCATTTTTGGGATTTTTGGTGAAATTTTTTATGTATGCCTTCATGCTTGAAATAGTTCTTTAAAAATGAGCGCAAAGGTAGCCTTTAAAAAGTAATAAATTGAGATTTGTTTAAAAATTGATGTGCTTGTTTACACCTGTATTCCAATGGTTTATAGTTGGCTAGGCGAAAAAATGAGAATAAAATTAAAAAAAAGCAACAAAAATGAAACCTTCCGATAAGAACTTCCGTATTTAATGGGGAGAGGCGTAGTTTCCTCTGAGGAGTAGTTACCTCATTTAGTTAGTTAAGTTAGTTAGTTTAGCGTAAAAGGTCAAACATTCAGTTTTGACCTTTTTCCATTTTAGGACATTAATAGCCGAATAATTCTTCCAACTCCAACTGCTTCAATTCTCCTAAAGTCTCAAGCGCACCAAAGTCCATATTTGATTTATTACCTATGACGCAGATACTGTATTCATTTCCCTTAACATGATTGTTAAAAAATATTTTTAGATCACTAAGCTCCATCTCTTGCACTTGGGTATAAATTTTTTGATTCAAATCGTAATTAACTCCTAGTTTTTTCGCTCGTTCATATTGCCAATATACATTTGAACCTGTTGTCCAATCACTTTCCAACTTTTTGGTAACGGCTTCTTTCGCTGCATTAAATTGCATTTCGGCCTCTGGCATATCATTCATTAACTCAAACATGGCCGATGTGGCATCGCTTAGCTTGTCAGCTTGCGTTCCGATATAGGCGTTCACATAATGGCTTTTCTCTTTAGCTGTAGGTGTTGAAATATAGCTATACGCAGAATAAGCTAATGCTTTCTTCTCTCTAATCTCCTGAAAAACAATAGAGGATAAGCCCGCACCAAAATATTCATTAAACAACTTTATACCTGCTAACATTTCGGGATTAAATACTTCATCTTTAGAAATAAAAAATATCTCCACCTGCTGCATATCATAAGGTGCATAAAACACCTTGTTCGACGAAGTAACTAATTCTTCAAATTTTTTCTCTTTAGGAATAGGATTTAGCTTTGAGGTATTTGTATGATGTTTAGCTATTAGACCCTTAACCTTATATAGACTCATAGCACCAAAGTAAAATATTCGATGCTCTATATTGCTCAAGGCATGAATTTTTTTGACCAAACTATCTACACGCATTGATTCTATTTGTTCCATACTTAATCGATCAGTAAAAGGATTAACAGGACCATATTTGGCATAAGACCCTAGTCCGCTTCTCAATATGGTATTTTTGTCGAGCTTGGCATTCACTCTAGCTTTTAATACATCACTTACCAATTCGGCATAAACCGAAGAATCTGCCTGCACATTGGCTAATATGTGCTCAAAAAGCTCAATGCCTTTATCTAAATTTTCTTCTAGCCCTGTCAATGAAACAGAAACCTGATCACTTCCAGCATTTACTCCAAACTCTAATCCATAGCGATAAAATTCTTTTTGCAAGTCCTCAGCGCTATATGTGGATGTCCCCAAATAAGGCAGATACTGAATCGCTAAGGCTAACTCTTTATCCGTATTAGTGCCTAAATCAAACAAGTAGTACAAATTGAAAACCTCATTATTCTTATTTTCAGCATAGGCTATTTCAACATCGTTAAGTTTACTCAAGGTGATATCCTTTTCAAAATCAAGGAACTTAGGAGTTAAGCGCTTAGAAGGAAGGCTATCAAACTCCATATAAAATGCGGATTGATTTTCTCTATCTACCTCTACCGCCGTGATTTTTGGTTTCGGAACGCTATGTCGATCAGATTCACCTATGCGCTTGTAAGAAACTACATAATTTTCTCCATAGTGCTCATTGACAAATTCAATGACTTCAGCTTTTGTGACAAGTGCCATACTATCATGGTCAAAAACAACATCTTGGTAATCCAATTCATTGATAAACGCATCAATCATTAAGGAAGCTCTCCCTCTGTTGGTCTCAAGACTTTTTATTCTACTTATTTTTAAGTCATTCACCACAGCTTCGAGTAACCACTCGTCAAAATCACCTTGTTTAATTTTCTGTAATTCTGCTAAAAGTAAATCTTTAACTTCCTCAAGACTTTGATTTTCTTTTGGTATTCCATATAAAAAGTGAATAGAGTGGTCTTTGAGAATTTGTGCAAACGAGCTAGCATTTAAAACCTTCTGTTTTAACACAAGATCGATATCAATGAGTCCAGCTTGACTATTGGCAAGCAACATGTCAATGATCTGAATCATTCTAGCTTCCTTTGATCCAGCCCCATCAAACTTAAACCCCAGGTACAATAACTCCTGTTGAGGGCCAAAAGTCTCTTTGCTTATTGCTTCACTTAGTTCTATATCTTGGTTGGCAACAAATTCAGGAACATCTTTGCGTTCCCATTTTCCGAAATACTCTTCAATAATATCAACCGTTTGATCGGGATCTAAATCACCGGATAAACATATTGCAATATTATTAGGAACGTAATAGGTGTCAAAATATTCATGTATGTTATACAATGATGGATTTTTTAAATGCTCACCTACACCTATTGTCGTCTGCGTCCCATAAGGATGATTGGGTAGTAGGCCTTCAAGAACACCTTGATAAACCCATCGATTATCAGAATCTTGTGAACGATTAAACTCTTCATAAACTGTTTCTAGTTCAGTGTGAAATAATCGCAGTACTAGGGTTTGGAATCGCTCTCCTTCCAATTTCAGCCACTTTTCTATTTCATTGGATGGAATATCATTCATGTATACCGTTTCATCATTGGAGGTATATGCATTCGTCCCTTTTGCACCTAAACTCGAAACCATTTTATCGTATTCATTGGCAATGGCAAACTTGGAGGCCTCTAAAGACAAACTATCAATTTTTGCATAAAGCGCTACTTTCTGTTTAGGATTTTTTTCTTCTTTGTGTTGTTCGAAAGTGGCAGCTATTTGATCTAAAATGTCTTTTTCTGAAGACCAATCCTTAGTTCCCATATTGTGAGTGCCTTTAAACATCATATGCTCCAGGTAATGCGCCAGTCCAGTGGTTTCTTCTGGATCAAATTTTGAACCTGCTTTTACGGCTATTAAGGTCTGAATTCGTGGCTCAAGTTCATTTACGGATAGATAGACTTTAAGCCCGTTTTCTAAGGTGTAAATTAAGGTATTGCTGGGGTCGCCTTTGACCATTTCGAAATCATGTGAGTAAGTTGTAGTTTTCGAAGGAATCTTTTTGCAAGCTACTAAGCATACAACGGCTAATATCCATAAAATATAATTTTTCATAAGTCTTTATCTTTCTAGTTCTAAATCTAATTTATCAACTAACAATTTTAAGGAAGGGTTAGTTGTCTGCATTCGCTGGAATTTTTCTTTTTGGTTGAGAATTATTCGCTGTTTAGCTTCGTCCTCTTCAACGATAATATTTACTTTTAAATCGGTCACGTTTAAGCGTGTTCTGAGGAATCCAGTAATGGTTAAAACATTTTTTTCAATAAGCGAAGCTTCCACTTGACTATCTGCAATAAGTTCAATAAATTCCCCATTCAGGGTTGGATTTTTATCATTAATACTGTGTAAGAGACTTTTATTATTCTCTTTAGCTAAGGATTCAAGAAAATGCTTCCAAGAACTCGCTAAATTCTCTTCATTTAGCTCGAGTGTACCGGTAGGTTTAGCTTCGTCTTCTTCGACCTTTAAGATTTCAGGCTTATTTAACTCGGTTTCAACCTCAATCTCTAATTTTTCGAGGCTTAAATGACTTGAGTTTTTTGTCTTATCGATAATAGATTCAGGGGGGACAATTTTTTCAACCGCATCTTTTTTCTTTTCAATTACTTTACTTTCAATTGGAGCTAACACTTCTTTGTTGGTGTCGTTGTCAGGCAAGGTATTTGCGACTGGATTGGCTTTTAATTTTTGTTCAAGCTTTTTTTTTTCGGCTGATTCATCGCCAAAAATAGCTTTGCCTTGGCTTAAATTAATCAAAAAGGCCATTTTCATCAACATGCCTTCAGTTAATAATCGCTTATTGATACTCGCTGCATAGTTGACATCTGCATCTGAAGCTAAACTTAGTGCATTTACTAGAAATGATTTAGGCGTCATTTCTGCTTGCTCAAAATAGAGTTGTTTAATTCGTTCACTTAGTTCAAGAAGTTTTATGGTCTTAGGATCTTTACAAACTAATAAATTCCTAAAATGACTACTCAGTCCATGAATAAAATGGTCTGCTTCAAAACCATTATTCAAAATCTCATCCAACGCAAGCATTGCGTTCGATAGATCACTCAATAGCAGGTATTCTGTTATTTTAAAAAAATAATCATGATCCAAAACATTAAGCCCTTTGACTGCGGCTTCATAACTTAACTGATCACCAGAAAAGCTGACCAATCTATCGAAAATAGAAAGAGCATCTCTTAGCGCGCCATCTGCTTTTTCAGCTATAATATGCAAGGCACTTTCATCTGCGTCTATCTGCTCTTTTTGAGCAATATTTTGGAGGTGCTTTACAATGTCAGCTACCGAAATTCGCTTGAAATCGTATATCTGACAACGGGACAATATAGTAGGTAAAATTTTATGCTTTTCTGTCGTTGCCAGTATGAAAATTGCATATGGGGGTGGTTCTTCTAAGGTTTTTAGGAAGGCGTTAAAGGCGGCTTGAGAGAGCATGTGAACCTCATCAATAATGTATATTTTATACTTTCCCGTTTGTGGGGGGATTCGAACTTGCGCAATAAGCTGATGCATATCATCAACTTTATTGTTCGAAGCTGCATCTAACTCAAAAATGTTAAACGAAAAATCTTCCGCAATTTCATCCAATTTCTCTGTTTGGCCGGTATTTACAGCTTTAGCCATGATCCGCGCGCAGGTCGTTTTACCTACACCACGAGGACCGCAAAACAAAAATGCTTGGGCGAGGTGGTCATTTTCAATCGACCTTTTTAGTGTTGTCGTAATTTGTTCTTGACCTACTACATCTTCAAAGGTCTGCGGACGATATTTTCTTGCCGAAACAATATAACTCATAAGGGTAAAGTTAGGATTTATTTTAGCTCCCTTGTCTCGATATAGGCTAAATTTTATTAACAAAAAATCAGTGGATTTGCCTTTGCACTCTATTCTTGATAAATCATAAAAAAACGTAACTTTGATTGGCGAGAATGATATCCAAGCTGTCGCTGATGAATAGGCCTTCTTATACTACTCCGGGATAGGTCGTAATATAGGAAATTTAGAAGGGGTATCAAGAGCTAATTCAGCAGATAGCGACACCTATTTTTTTGTAATGTTTAATGCATCTCTAAGAATTGGTGATGGTAAAAATTCTTGTGCAACATTTAATTAAAAAACACATGTATGAATATTAAAGAAGGAATGATGCGGGAAGGCGCATTGAAAGGAAAAACAATAGTTATCACGGGAGGTGGTTCAGGTCTTGGGAAAGCAATGACAAAGTACTTCATGGAATTGGGGGCAAATACGGTTATCACAAGTCGTCGGATAGAGCTTTTACGTGACACAGCAAAAGAGCTGGAAGAGTCTACTGGTGGACAATGTTTGCCGGTGCAATGCGATGTGCGCGAACTTGCGCAAGTTGAGGCAGTCAGAGATGCGGCTATTGATAAGTTTGGCAAGGTTGATATTTTGTTAAATAATGCAGCTGGAAACTTTATTAGTCCTACTGAAAGACTTTCGGCTAACGCGTTCAAAACGATCATTGATATTGTGTTAATGGGGACGGTTAATTGTACCTTAACATTTGGAAAACATTGGATAAATACCAAACAAGACAAAGGAAATGTTTTAAATATTGTGACAACATACGCATGGACAGGTTCTGGATATGTTGTCCCTTCAGCTTGTGCTAAAGGTGGAGTAGTGGCGATGACAAAGTCTCTTGCATTTGAATGGGCAAAATATAATATTCGTTTTAATGCCATAGCACCTGGTCCATTTCCAACAAAAGGAGCATGGGATAGATTGTTGCCAGGTAACTTGAAAGATGATTTAGATATCAGTAAGCAAGTGCCATTAAAAAGAGTAGGGGAGCATCAAGAATTAGCTAATTTAGCAGCTTATATGGTTTCTGATTTTGCAGACTATATGAATGGTGAAATCGTGACCTTAGATGGTGGTGAACAAATTCGCGCAGGTCAATTTAATAACCTCGAAATGATTCCTAATGAAATGTGGGATCAGTTAGAAGCGATGATTCGAAGTACCAAGAAGAAGTAAATAATAATTGATAGGGCTAAAAGAAGGCTTCTTTTGAATATGGAGAAGCATTATTGCTATGTCTTGTTAAAGGTCAATTCCCCGGCTTTTTTGGCGATAGGAGTTACCCGTCTAAATGCTCTTTAAAAGATTATTAGTTCTTACTTAACGGTGTTTGTTTTATTTGATGATTTCCTGTACAAGTAATAATCGCCAACTGGCAAATTTATAAGTGCTTTAGCGATTTGGAGCGGAGGATTGCTTAATTTGCGTTTAGTCAAATCTATCC
>TARA_B110000483_G_scaffold111948_1_pt1 | contig 10749 bp, 9 predicted proteins | sample TARA_B110000483 | Tara Oceans TARA_B110000483 (sample SAMEA4398176) | marine metagenome | biome: Polar Biome; feature: [SRF] surface water layer (ENVO:00010504); material: water (ENVO:00002006), including particulate matter (ENVO:01000060) such as... | depth 5 m
TCGCTCGCATCGCGGTAGGATTTTCCTTTCCATATCCGTATAATGATTTTTCCACCTTGGTCCTCCCGCAATAAAGAGTGGTGAACTCCGCCAGGCCCGGAAGGGAGCAACGGTAGCGATGAATTTATGTGCCGGGATGTGGCTAAGGTGGTCTTTAATCTTCTCCTGTGTAAACGGCCAGCATTAGGTCTGCTTCAGGCACCAGTTCACCGTCTTCATTTAGGTATCGAACGACCTTGGCTATAATTCGACCTTCTCTATCGAAAAACCTTGATTCGAGTAACCCGTGCTCATCCCTGAAGAACTGGTCATCGATGATCGAGTCAAACTCTTTTGGCGATACACAGCGGAATTCTGGCATTTGGAACTAGTCTGTCACGGCAGTAACACGCCACCGTCGACATCGATAGTAGTGCCAGTTATGTAGCTGTTTTCCATGATCATCACGATCGCCTTCGCGACTTCGTCAGCTTCACCGACACGCCCCAGCGGAATATTTTTACCCATATTGGCCAGCGCAGCGTTTTTGTTTTCACCCAGACTACCGAACATTCCTGTGTTGATAAGGCCCGGCGCGACAGCGTTTATGCGCTTTGGTGCCACCTCGAGGGCTAGAGCTCTGGTTAACCCTTCTACTGCATTGCCGGTGCACGATACGGAAGACATGCCAGGATTACATTTTCTGGCAGGAGTTCCGCTGACAAAAGTGAGTGACCCTGTGTCGTTTAAATGTGGTATGCCCTGGCGGGCAACATGGGTGTAACCCCAGAATTTGTTGAATGCCGCACGAAACTGCTCATCGGTTTGTTCTATGAACGGTGCCATTGTTCTTTCTGCGCCTGTGGCTGCGGCGACAATGTGGTCGATGGCCCCGACCGACTCAAAGAGTGATTTCAATCCTTCGACATTGTGTGTGTCCAGTGAGCTGAAGGTGATTTCGGGATACAAATCTGAACAGGCCTTAACCTTGTCCTCTGATCGGCTGACAGCCCAAACATTGGCTCCTTTGCTTGCAACAGTGACCGCTGTGGCAAGGCCAATCCCTGAAGTACCGCCGATGACGACTACGTTTTGGTTATCCATCGAACCCATTTGATTAACTCTTTGAAGAAAACTACATGATGCTTAAGCCTGCAGGTTAAAGCCAGCCCTCCGAGTGCCCGAGTTAACTCGAGGTGGGTAAGTTTAAGGAATAGTAAGCATTGAGCGTCATATGTGCAGGCAGGTTCAATAGCAGGGTGCCCTTTAGTTCCTCAATTTCAGTGAGGCGATGTCACCTGAAAATTTATTAAGCGAACGGGCTTTAGGTAAAGTCATGGAATAGATTAGCCAAGGGAATAAAGAATGGTTAACCTGCTAGCCGTTTATTGAAGATACCTACAGTGCTTGGGAATACTATCCTGATCGCACTCAGGAAAAGGATAATACCGGTTGAGGTTGGACTAGGTGTGTTGTTGAGGTTGTGGATAGCCTTGAGTCAATAAGTGTGGTGGTCGTTGCCCTGATGATTTCAGTAATACTTATGGATGAGTAAGGCCGTTTTGTAGGCTTAAAGGTATTGGGAGTTGAAGCCAGAGGAGCAGTATTTTTTGCAGTTGTATCGTTCTAGTTTAGGTCGCCAGGTTCTTGCCGGCACCAGATATAGGCGTCAAAAGAGCCGCAATATGCAGTTCCCAAAGTGTCAAAAGCAATGGAAGGAATTAAGCTTGGGAATAGCACCATCGATCAATGCTTTGCTTTTAAAGGGCTTTAGTTTGATCGGAAAAAAGCCGAACCCCTCTCAGGAAACTGGATTGCTGAGTTCGCGGGTGCCGGTGACCCTGAAGGCGAAGGTAAGGTGGTCTAAACTGGCATACGTAGTTGTCCGAGATGCTAGGAGGGCATGCGCCACTATTTTGACACCGAGGCTACTAAATCAAAGAATTAAGAGTAAGAGGGATACGGTAAATTTCACGATGCGGGGGCGCTCTTGGTATGTGTGGAAATTCAGTATCTGTAATCTGAAGAGGCTGCTCATAGCCTTTTTCTGTTTGTGCTTCGCCATAACGACGCTAGGTGAAGAAGTTCTGATCACTACCAATCTGGGCGAGATAGTGATCGAGTTAGATAGAGAGAAAGCACCGGTCACCGTTGCCCATTTTCTTGACCTTGTAGACTCGGGTGCTTACAAAGACACTATATTCCATAGAGTGGTGCCGGGTTTCATGTTGCAGGGAGGTGGTTATTACCTAGACATGGCAGAAGCGGAGGAAAGCGAAATGATTATCAATGAAGCCGACAACGGTCTCGCGAACGTTCGAGGGTCCATAGCCATGGCCAGAATGAACGAGATTGATTCTGCCAGTCGTCAATTTTTCATTAATGTGGCGACCAATAAGAGTCTAGATCATGGTAAAAAAAGCTGCACCCGAAAACACGAAGCAACCGTTGCAGCAGCTAGGGAGCGAGGCATTTATAAGCCATCCACATGCAGGTCATTCGGTTTTGCCGTGTTTGGGAAAGTAACTTCTGGCATGGATGTGATGGACATGATCGAAGTCATCGAGACTATTACCGTTGGTGAGTATGATGATGTTCCGGCAACCCCCATTACCATTCTTTCCATTGACCGTATGGCAGCTGAAAAAGCGCTGTCTGAATGAGTCTCAATGTCGAGGTATTTCTGCGCACTCTTTTTTCTAATTTTCTGATAAACATAAACCTAGGTTTAATTTCCAGACGAGTTGAGACGGTTGGTGGTCCGATTGAGTATTGCTCAAAATATGTTGTGCTCGCATGATGTCTAGTTGCAATTTTGATCCTTGAGCATGTTCCTCTTGTTTAGATTTTCCATCGTTTTCGCGCTGATTTTGTTTGCACAAAGCCCCAACGCATTTGGTTCACCAAAGCTGGTGTTGCTGGTCTCGGTTGACCAGCTCAGTCCCGGCCGGCTCAGTGTAGATATGGAGGGGGGGCTAGGTCGTCTGATGCGACAGGGCCAAGTTTATACCAATGCCAGACTGGATCATGGCTTAACCAACACCTGTCCTGGCCACGTTGTAATCTCTACCGGTGTTAATCCGGGAAAAGCAGGAATCCCCGGTAATAGTTATATAGATCATTTAACTGGGCAACAGCGTTATTGTGTTGATGACGAAGATGATGCCCACCGGGTTTTCGGTACAGATCATAATAGGTCGCCGAATTCAATGACCGTCACAGCGCTCGGCGATTGGCTTAAAGCAAACTCACCCGTATCAAAGGTGTTTTCTGTGGCGGGGAAGGACAGGTCGGCGATCACAATGGCCGGTAAAAACCCGGACGGGGTATATTGGTATGAGCGGAGCGTGGCGAAATTCACCAGCTCCGGCTACTACGGTCCTCTGCCCAATTATGTGGAGGCCTTCAATGGAGATAATTTTTTCGTTGACGGGTATGGCGCCCGTTACCCGAAGACCTGGGAACACAAGCCGGGTTCACTCAGGGCCGATGATTATAAGGGTGAATCGGTTGAGGATCTGAGGTATTCGGGGCACCCGTTGAATATAGGTGAGCTCGGGGAGCGCGCAGCTCGTTTTTACGCGTCTCCATTTCTTGACCTGGCAACGACTGAGCTGGCGAAACGGGTCATCGATGAAGAGAGGCTTGGCCGGGGAGGGGCAACGGATTTACTAGCGATATCCTATTCCTCGTTAGATGTGGTTGGCCACCGCTACGGCCCCTACAGCGGTGAATCAGAAGATACGCTTGCACGTATAGATGCGACGATAGGTGAATTGTTAGCCTTTCTTGATGAGCGTCTCGGGGGGGATTATGTTGTTGGCCTGTCTTCCGATCATGGTGTTTTACCGTTACCTGAATGGTTGGTAGAAACCGGTGAGATGCGCTGTCCTGTTAGTGGCGGCCGAATTTCTATTCAGAAAGCCATACTGCAACTCTACTGGCAATTGTATCTCGATTTCACGGCACCCTTTGGAGACCCTAGAGACTTGGTCGGTTTTTCTGCGGCCGGTGGTACGGTGAGTGCTAGTTATGCGCAGCAGCTGGGTACAACTGTGGAGCAGGTGGTTGACTCAATGGAGCGCTACCTGGAAGAACAAGCTTACATCGAGGCGGTTTGGACGCTGGCGGAACTAGAGGGTTCTGATGATCCGGTTAGCCGTTTGTATCGCAACTCTTATGTTCCTGAAAAATCACCCCATTTCTTTATTCAACTTAGAGAAACATGTCTCATCTATTTTGGAGAGGGGACGAGTCATGGGACTGTCTATGATTATGATCGGCGGGTGCCTATCATTTTCTTTGGGAAGGAAGTGGAACCTGGGGTGATAGTTGAAGCAGTTCATAGTATCGATATCGCGCCAACGCTTGGTGAAAAACTCGGTCTTGATCTTCCCGGCAACCTGGATGGCCGGGCCCTTGATTTAAGGACAGTTTATGGAAACTAAACCAAAAATTGCAATATCTAGTTGCTTGGTCGGTCATGAAGTCCGGTTTGATGGTGGACACAAGCAGTTTCGGTATGCAACTGAATCGCTTGCCACGTACTTCGATTTTATTCCGCTGTGCCCTGAGGTTGCAATCGGTCTTGGTATTCCCCGTCCGACGATTCGTCTAATGAAAAGAGAAAATGACATTACAGAAGCGGTAAGCAATGCCGACCGATCGCTTCGATACACAGAAGCGCTTAGTGCTTATGGCAGAAAAACGGGACCTTCATTGCATGGTGTGTCGGGATACATCCTCAAAAAAGATTCTCCGAGCTGTGGGATGGCGCGGGTAAAAGTCTATCAGGACAATGACGGCCCACCTGACAGGACTGGCGTTGGCATCTACGCTAAGGAGATAATAGAGGCGCATCCGAATTTGCCTATCGAAGAAGAAGGCAGGTTGAACGATACAAGGCTGCGCGAAAATTTTCTGGAGCGTGTATTTCTCTATCACCGCTGGTTACGGTCGATCGAGGGTGGTGTCGATAGCAATGCCCTCGTGAAATTTCATACAGTTCAGAAATTTGCGGTACTTGCCCATGACGAGCCAGCTTACCGGGAGCTTGGGAGGATAGTGGCGGGGGTGACTACAAGCGACATTGAAGCCCGTTGCAGAGACTATATTTCGCTGTTGATGGGTGCAATGAAAGTCCTGACTACGCCAAAGAAGCACGCCAATGTGCTGATGCACATCATGGGTTTTTTTAAGAAATCGCTAACGTCAGAAGACAAGAAGGAACTCTTGCGTCTAATCGACGCGCACCGGGAGGGGCTTGTCCCGGTAATTGTGCCAATAACGTTGATTAATTACTTTAGAAAACGACATCCAAATGCCTATGTCGATGGTCAAATCTACCTGGAACCCCATCCGCCAGAGCTAATGCTGCGGAACATGCTTTAGGCTTTGATCTATGTCACCATATAACGATGAATGTGACGCCGCTTACTCCTCATATTGGGGCAGAAATCAGGAATTTGGATTTATCTGTTCCTCTTGATAACGAAGCTTTCGCTGGTATCCATCAGGCGTTTCTTGACTGGGGTGTGCTGGTTTTTCGTGAACAGACGTTGACCAGCGATCAGCACAAGGAGTTTGCACGGAGATTTGGCAAGTTGCATGCACACCCAATGAATTATGAAGGGGCTAGCGATCCTGAAGTGCTAGTGGTTAAGACCACGAAAGATTCCGCATATACCGCCGGTAATGGCTGGCACACAGACGTAACCTGTGATGAGTACCCTCCGATGGGTTCCATGTTGTACATGAAGCAGGTCCCCAGCTATGGAGGCGGCGATACGATGTATGCCGACATGTACTTGGCCTACGACATGCTCTCGGAAACCATGAAAGAGCTTGTGGATGGTTTGGTCGCGGTGCATGACGGAGCGCTTCCTTATGTTGGTGCCTACAAAAGTACGCCACCTAAAGGCGGCTACCCGAAGAATGAGCACCCGGTCGTTGTGACCCACCCGGAAACAGGTAGGAAAGTGCTTTATGTAAATTCCGGGTTCACCTCACATATCAAGGGCTTGAATCCAGGTGAATCGAAAGCGCTGCTCGGTTTCTTGCTCGACCATATTGCGACAATACCTAGACTAACGTGTCGCGTGAGTTGGGAGCCTGGCACTCTTACGTTCTGGGACAATCGTTGCACGCAGCATCATGCGATATGGGATTATTATCCCCATGAGCGTTACGGTGAACGGGTCTCCATTGTTGCTGGCGAACGGCCCGATACTTAACGTTAGATTCGATAATCGCTGATTTGTACTTCGTCCCCGATGTTCGCGTAGTCACCTGCCGCCCTTGCGGACCGGAACTCACCCCAGTTTACCGATCGATAGAGCGGTGCTTCTCCAGTCTGTGGAATGCAGTTAGTACTAAAAGCGGGATTCATAAAGAAAGCGGCGCTAAATCGATCTTGCTTGCTGTTAGCCAGAACTCGGTGCAACGGCGCCTTATAGCGATCGTTTGACCATACCTGAACAAGGTCGCCGACATTGATAATCAAGCTGTCATTTTCGTTGGCAATCGTTGTCCAGGTGTCATTATGACGTACCTGCAAGCCAGAGACTTTATCCTGAAGTAACACGGTTACGGCACCTGCGTCCGTGTGATGGTAAATCCCCAAGTGGCCCTCAGTCGGAAAATCTTCGTCGGGTGCCGCCGGCGTTTGGCAAATGGGATAGTGGTTCAGTCGAAGGAAACTGGAATTATCCTCTGTGAAATGGTGCGCTAACGAGCCTTGGGGTAGTCGGAGAGACTGCATAATGGATTCAAGTAGTGTCAGGCTGATTGTTTCGCATAATTTGTGCCACTGAAGCATCGTGTCGCGAAATCCCGGTAGCCTCGAAGGCCAAGGCGTTTGACTCTGATCATTTGGGTGTGCGTGATCGAGGCTAAGGTCAAAGATCTCTTTCCAGTCCTGTTTGTTCTTCGTGAGCTCCTCATCAAAATAGCCCCACGGGTTTTTCTCTGTTCGTGATAGTTGTTTCTTCTCCTCGTGCGGCAGATTAAAAAATATTTTCATTGCTGCCAGTACCTGGTCCGTTGCTCCTCTCTCAAGTTCTAGATCAATCAGCCGAAAAAACCCCCAGTACCGGCAGGCTTCCGCAAGACGTTTCATTGTTTCACTGTTATTTGTCTTTAGCTCACGAAGACTGATATTTGGAATTTGTTTCATTGGGTCTGAGGCCATACAATTGAGGTTGTTCGATTAAATTCACAGGTGATAAAAGTAACGCTTATGTCGATAAAAGAACAGCAATCTCCTATCACTTCAACACAATACGGTCTTATTCTTGGGCGGGAGAAAAATGGGGTCCTGTTGTTTAATGGTATTCCGTATGCTGAAGCGCCGGTTGGGGACCGACGGTTTAAGCGACCTGTTTCGCCGGCATCTTGGGACGATATTCGTGACGCAACCAGGTTCGGGCCAGCCGCTCCGCAGCTACCTTCCGGCGGCATGACTGACTCGGTGTCAGTTAACTGGAATGAAGATTGTCTCTTTCTGAATGTATGCACTCCAGGTGTCGACCAGAAAAAGAGGCCTGTGCTGGTTTGGATTCATGGGGGGGCTTATCGGTCAGGGCAGGGTGCAGTGCCATGGTACAACGGGACTAGCTTTGCATTAAACGGAGATATCGTTGTTGTTTCGATTAACTACAGGTTGGGAGCGCTGGGGTTCACTGACTTATCCAGGTTTGGTGATAGTTATGCAACCTCTGGGATTAATGGTATCTGTGATCAGATCAGAGCACTGAAATGGGTAAGAGATAATATTTCAGGTTTCGGGGGCGATCCATCGAAGGTCACCATCGCTGGAGAGTCCGCTGGGGGCTTTTCTGTTGCAACGTTACTCGGTTGCGAGCAGGCACAGGGCCTGTTTCGTCGCGCGATTCCACAAAGCGGGGCTGCGCACCACACATTGACAGAGACAGTGGGGAGGGTGGTTGCGGATTTGTTGATGGACGAGCTTGCTGTCGAATCTATTGCTGAGTTGAAGGAAGCGAGTGTAATGGACATCCTAAAAGCACAAGCTAGGGCGGATGTGCGCTATAACCAGCTGGGCATAGGAAACGGCGTGCAGGCATTTTATCCGGTTGAAGAAAATGAAGTGCTCCCAATTCCACTTCGCGAATCTATCCGGTCAGGTGTGGGTGCGAGTGTACCCGTGCTGACTGGAACCAATAAAGATGAAAATACGCTTTTTGTGATGGAGAAAATTTCATCGGAGAGGCTGCGATCCCAGGCCGAGACCTACGGAAGGGAATCACTGGTCGATGCGTATAGGGAGATGCTGCCTGGCGCCACAGAAACTGAACTCGCGATTGAGCTAGGGACGGACTTCACCTTCAAGATTCCAGCGGTTCGCCATGTGGAAGATCGGATAGCACAGGGTGCAGACACCTGGATGTACCAGTTTGACTGGGAGTCTAGAAACGTTCGTCTAAAAGCGACCCATGCGCTGGAAATACCTTTTGTTTTCAATACTCTGAGGTCCTCAGGCGTTGATGCTTTTATTGGAGAAGGTGAGCTGCCTCAAGCTGTTTCGGATGAAATGCATAGTGTCTGGACCAGCTTTATTCAGGGGGGTGAACCCGGTTGGCCTAAATACGACCTGGAGAAACGAACCGTAAAGCATTTTGATAACAACTCATTCCTTTTAGATAATGGAGAGCTTCAAAGGCTTAAGGCCTGGGAAGGTGTCCGATAGCAGTTGAGTCCGGGGTTTAGGCATGGTTCATTTGAATATTAACAAGCAAGGTGTAGAGGTGGATGTCTCCCTGAACAACTCTTTGTTGTGGGGGAGGCGGGACAATCGGAATCTAACGGATACAAAATCTGCCCCTGCGTTTTACAAAATCATAGGCAGGCGAATTCGCAGCCGTCCTATAGGGTATTATTACTTGCAAACATGATGACTGGTCTTGAGTGTTTCCTTGATGGTTTCCAGCTAATCAGCCGTCCCGAGCTGAGGCGATATTTCATTGTTCCGTGTGTTATTAATGCTGTGGTGCTGACGTTGTTGGTGGTGATTTCCTACTCTCGCTTTGACGGCTGGGTTTACACAATCATGGGCTGGTTTCCTGACTGGATGTCCGCGCTCTACTGGCTGGTTTGGGGCATTTCGCTGATCGTATTGCTGGTACTGTTTCTTTTTGTTTTTACGTTTGTGGTGAACATCATTGCCTCGCCTTTTAATGCGGTCCTTTCGATCAAAGTGGAGCAGGCGTTGACGGGTTCTGAGCCGGAATCTACTGTATCCCCTTGGTTAATCCTGCCGCGTTCTGTTGCAAGGGAGTTGCGGAAATTAGTGTATATATTACCGAGGTTATTGGGTTTGCTGTTGATCACCATTATTCCGGTTATCAACATGGCTGCGCCGTTTCTTTGGATTTTGTTCGGTGCTTGGATGATGTCTATCCATTACGCAGACTACGCTGCTGACAACAACGATGTTTCATTTAGAGAGTTGCAATTACGTATGAGGGCGAGGAGGCTTGATGCCTTGATGTTCGGATTGCCTGCCTATCTGCTGCTAACGGTACCTGTCGTGAACCTGATACTAATGCCTATAGGTGTGGCTGGTGGTACACGTTTTTGGGTCGAGCACCTGCGCTAGCGAACCAGCGCATAGAAGCGACGCTCAAACCCGGCCAGAGTGTCCAGACAGGGCTGGTCATACAAGGGAAGGGTCTGCATCAACACAATACCACCGACAAGTCTTACCGGATCACCCCAGAAATAGGTGTTAAGCAGACCGCACCAGCTGTAGCTGCCGGGGCTTCGCATACCCTCATCCGGGGCCATGTGAATCTGGAAACCCAGCCCCCATTTATCTATTCCGGCACCTTTCGGAAACGGATGAGTCCAATCCTTGTTCGCAGCAGGCTGGGTTTTTATTGTCAGCTCACCAATTTGGTTAGTTACCATGGATTGGTGCGTTGCTTCGTTGATAAGCGGTTTCCCCTTTTGCAGCAGACAACGTAAGAATTTTCCATAGTCTCTTGCTGTAGAGATCAATCCTCCGTCACCCAACGGCATGCTGGGGAACTGTTTGGCGGGCGTCCAGCCGTTCTTGCTTCTAGTGTGAGGATAGACCTGGTTTTCCCCAGTCTCAAAACCAGTCTCCCGCATCTCCAATGGATCGAATATCATTTGCTGTAGAGCAGTACCAAGATCATACCCAGTAACCTCAGCAACAACATCGCCTAATATTCTAGTCCCGATACCGTAGGTCCACTTTTCACCGGGCTGATGTAGTAACGGGAAATCAGTTTTTTCAGCTTCCGGACCAAAGCCATAAAGAGTTTTATTACAAAAGGTATAACCGAATCCGGAGGTATGGGTGAGCAGGTGGCGGATCGAAAAATTTCTATCAAGTGACTTCGTAGTGTAAGACTTGTTAGCCAGATCAATTTGGTCCAACACGTTCATGTTTCGGTAATGGGAAATATAATCCGTGGCGGGTGCATCAAGGTCGATCTTACCGGACTCAGCTAACTGCATGATGGCAAAAGATGTAATAGGTTTCGTCATCGACATGATGGCGTGAGGGGTGTCGATGTTGATCGTTTTTCCCGTGTCGACATTGGTCACACCGAAGGCGCCTTCGTAAATGGTATCTGTTGCCGTCGTCCCTATGGCAATAACACCAGGAATATCCTGTGCACTCAAGAACTGATCAATTGGTTGACTCATGGTGCGGGCTTCCGAGCAGGTTTTTTTGTCGAATTGCAGGATACCTCCGTTTCGGTGTGACAGAAAGAGGGCTGG
>TARA_B110000483_G_scaffold242301_1_pt1 | contig 10724 bp, 4 predicted proteins | sample TARA_B110000483 | Tara Oceans TARA_B110000483 (sample SAMEA4398176) | marine metagenome | biome: Polar Biome; feature: [SRF] surface water layer (ENVO:00010504); material: water (ENVO:00002006), including particulate matter (ENVO:01000060) such as... | depth 5 m
AACTTACTTTTTTAGCACATTGAGCTGCCCAATTATCTATACTAGTTGTTGTAAATTCTTTAATCCATTGCTTAGAATGGGGGTATTCTGGCAAAGAAAATTCTAAATTTAATTTCATATAATAAAAGTTTTTAATTAAGGTAATACAATTTATTGTATCATAGGAATGAGATAATCCTATAAAGTCTCGTACCATGAAGCAAACTCCGGAAAAGTATTTACAAAAGATTCTTTACGTAATACATCTAATCTTTCAGTTTCTTTTTTAAATATAGGCAGTAAATAAGAATCATCAGTACTAACCATAAAAGATAGCCAACTTTTAATTTGTTCTAGATCATGCCTAGTTAGTAATTTTTTATAATCATGCGTAAATTTTTTATATAATTTTATTATATCTTGTTTTGCTTGTTTAGGCAAGCAAGTAACTTTTTGATCAGACGGCTCAATTAATGTTGTACCATAAAAATCAAAATTATTACGTTTACACCAAAGTATAAGATCTGGCATAGATGTTATACTGTATATGCTTATAACAGCACTTATAGTAGTTATATTGTTCTTAAACATAATAGCATGTTTTTCGAATTTAGACCAGGATAATCCCTTTCTAGAATACTCTACGCGACTTCCATATCCGTCTACACTAGGCCATAAAGATACTTTTTTAAAGTGAGCCCATAGTTCAAGTAAGTTATATTTTTTAAATTTAGAATAACTTAAATTAGTATTATAACTTATATGTATATTCTTAGCATAACCAGATTCTATAAGTAATGTAAGCATTTTATAGTGACCTTCCTGTATAAAAGGCTCACCTCCTGCAAAATATACTTCTTCTAGGTTAGGAATAAATTGAGGAACGTCTGTCCAGAAATTTTCATTATCTGTGTAATGATCTGTAGTTTTAGACCAACCTGTTTCTAAAGTATCTTTATACCAGCTAGTAGAGGCATCAGGACCACACATTCTACATTTAAAGTTACACAGATTACCAAACCTAATATCTAGATAAGTAGGTTTAGTATCTAAACTTCCATCTGCATTAGTCTGAGCCTGTAGGTATACATCTTTTATAAATCTATTATTTACTTGTAATCTATTACTACCACTACCTTGTTTTTCTTTATCATAACATGCTTTTATACATTCTGTTGGTATTTTATTTTTTAAGAAATCTAAACGTGTTTTTTTATATTGATCACTATTCCATATGTCACCTAGGGATTGATCATAGGTTCCTACTATAGTAGTATTTGTTTGAAATTCTGCATGACAACATAAATAAAAATTACCAGTTAATCCTCCAAAAATATGCATCCAAGGAAGTATACAACCTTTAATTTTATTGTTTGGGGATTGTACGTCCTGTTGCAGGGAAACCTCCAAAGTGTATAGAGTTATTTCTAAGAGTACAAGCTAGAATATTTTTACCACATATATCTCCTTCTGGACCAGATGCAGTTGTATTATCAACAGTAATAGGATTAGTATTAGCAGAAAGAGCAGTTCCTGGTATAGTGCCACCAGCAGGACCAGGATATTGACACTCTTCACCTTTATATTGCCATTGACAAGTATTTTTATAGTACTTACGTCTAGGAGTTACTTGTTTAAAATATTGTAACCAAGTAACTAAATTAAATGATGCCGTTGTTTCTCCTAAAGATTCTAACTGATTTATTTTGAATCTGTCTTCCATAAAAGATTCACTATCAGCATCTGCATTAACTATAAAAATATTTTCTCCAACACTAGGACTAGGATCTAATGCGTTACTTATAAATAAAAATCTATTCTCTTCTATAGTATTTATAGTTGCAGTATTAGTACTACTTGCAGATTTAATAGTATCTCCTACTCTATAAGGCATAGAGTTTTGTACTTCTATAACATCTCCTGAAACATATTTAACACTACTATGCTCAGGCCATACATCAAGAAAATTAGCAAAAGTAGTTTTAATATTTACTACAGCTCCTTGTAAATCTCTAGAATCATCTTTAAGTGATCTCCATACACCTTTAGTACCGTCAGTAGCTGCAGAAGCTATAGTTTGTTCATAATTCCAAGAGGCATTAGCTTGTCCATAGTATCCTACTATAGTATCACTATAGCTAAAACCATTAGCGCGTGCTCTAGTTAAAGTATCAAAAGCTTGTTCTCCTGCAACACCTACATCTGCAGGTAGTGCGTTAATAGTTCTGGGATCAATTCCATGACAAGGATTACCATTAACATTAGCTACACAAGACCAAGTTATATTATTACCTACAATAAAAGGATCTTCAACTAAAGTTGATATAATATTGTCTACATTAAAAATAGTTAAATTAAGTTCATTGATTTTTCCATCAGTACCTTGAGAGATGTTAGATATATCAACAGGAAAAGGTATATAAGAATCACCGTCATAGGTTACATTATATTGTAAATCAGCTGTTAAATCACCCGCTACGTCTGCAAATTTTAAAGGAAAATTTACTGGCCATGCTCTACCATCACCATCCTCTGTAGGATTTCCAAATCTATCAATAGGAAACCATTCACCTGGGTAGTATATTTCATATAGTCTTACTATAGGATTTTGTGTAAAAGCATTTTTTTCTGCTATAAAAGGGCTAGGTAATTGAGACGCAATAGTAGTTGTAGCAGTTTGTTGACTACCTATAAACACATTAGCAATAAAAGGTATTGAGGTTAGTGTACTACCACCTATAAAAGCTAAAACCCCACTAGGAACACTGTCTGCAGCTTTAGATATAGTTAAAGTAGTAGAGCTATCTACACTTGTAATAGTTTGTGAACTAGTATACCCAGTACCCGAAAGTACTAATCCTGCACGAAGTTCTGTAGTATCTGCAACTGTTAGTATAAGAAGGACAGTTGCACTACCTGCGCGTGTATAGGATGTAAATGCAGAAGTATCAACAATACTAAAGCTATTTTCATCTATTTTTGTAATAGTATAACTATTACCATTAACTTCTGTCATACCTACTACACCAGCAAAACTAGCAGAATCTCCCGTAGTAAATCCATGATTAGCAGCTGTTACAACACCAGGGTTGTCTGTTGTTATATCAGTAATTGTTATAGTACGACCACTTACTCCACCTATAGTTTGTACATTAAAGGTTAATGCAGCTGCACCGCCGCTACCTAGTTTACTATCTGCAATAGTAATAGTCTCGCCTATAATAAATCTATCACCACCTGCAGTAATAGTAACAGCAGCAGCTCCAGATCCGTCAACTACTATAGAAAAAGTAGCACTATTACCATCGCCATTACTTGACCAGTCTGTAGTAGTTATAGTATATGTTCCTGCAGTACGAGAAGCTACAGCAGCACTTATATTAGTAACTGTTAGTACAGGAGTAAATACAGTAGTATTAACAAAATAACCTCCTACAATAGAACTACTAGAAGTTACTGTTTCAGTAGTTGTATATTCTTGTATAGCATTATTTAATTTAACTTTTATTTGTTTTGTAGTAGCGTTTACATTAGCAATATAACCTACAGTGCCGCTAGTAGATCCTACTATAGCATTACCCGATCTAAAATCTGTAGCATTTGCTACAGTTAGTACTACATCATAATTTCTAGCAGTCATTAGTCATAGGTCTCCTGGAGTTTAAAACTAACTGTATAAAAGTTTTCTGTTAGACTTGTGCCTGCAGACAAAACTTGACTTATTTGTAAGTCTCCTTCAAATCTTGTAGTAATTGTACCACTTTCATTTAAATGTGACAAGTCAAAACTAAAAGATTCAAAATCTCCGCTTCTAGCATTATAAAAATTTTCAATAGCTGTTTTTTCTACACCAGTTATATTAGTATAAGCTAAATCATAGGCTCTCAAAGGTCTTCTAGACTGTAATCTTCTTTTTTCGTAACCAGCCTGTGATTTAAAAGTAGCTACTTGAAATTTTTTGGTAGTAGTAAATCCTGAATCAGGTTTTCTATCGGCCATAGAAGTAAATCTATCAGGAGTTACTACTGCAGAATCAAATATTCTAATAGATAAAGAGTCATGTAAGTCTAAAGCTCCTAAAGGTGCTCCACCAATTACAGTAGCAGTAGTAGCAGGAGAATCTATAATATCAGATCTATATCTGCCTCCATCAGCCATACGTATATACTCTATCTTACCTTTAAATCTTTCTTGACTAGCGGCAGATCCTCCGGCAACAGCTGCATTAGCACCAATAATTAAAGGTGAATTAATAAAACGATCAACTGAAGGATTATAATTTACTGCTTGTACTAATGTATTGCCTACATAAAGACGTAAATTAGCATCCTGCTTATCATAGGATACGGCTATATTATAAGTACTACCCCCATTACAGTTACCTCCGTAAGCTTCTGTTACTGATCCATCTTTCATTATAATCATACCTACAGTAGCGTTTGCTCCTATAGTTCTTACTACATAATAATTACTAGAATCTTGAAAACGTGATAGTAGAGTTTGGTTTGCACTCATACTAGAACCAGCATCAGGGGTTATGACAGTATCAAAAGTAAATGATTTTTCTTGTCCTATATGAAAGGAATTACTAGAAGGAGAACTTAAATATTTTGTTGCATCTAGTACTAGATTACTTTGGTTGAAAGACGCAGATCCACTATTTATAGTAATAGTATGGGCTGCCGGACTAGAATCTGTTAAGTTAGATGCAAAATTAGTTAATAAATTAACAGAATTATTATCACCAATATCAATACCTTGATAGGCTAGATCAACAGAAGGATATGTAAAAGCATCTGGTTGTTGAAATACACCTGATACATATACCATAAAATCACTAGTACTGATTACATTAACACTAGCAGGAAAAGAAAAACTTTCAGTAGAGCCGTCTACAATATAAGTGTTACCATTAACTATTGTGGGAGCTGTATTACTATAATCAACAGCTGACACTTGGGGGAAACTTCTAGTTAAGCGATATCTACTAGGAAGTGTGATAGTTTTTACTATTAGCTGTGTAGAATTAGGAGCAGTAGCAAAATTTATTGTAGCTCCTGCATTACTTAAACTATAACCAGCTGTAGATTGTAATACACCTACATCAAAAACAGTTACTTCTCCTTTATTACCAACAACACTAGGTAAGTTAAAAGCTACTCTACTTAATCCTGTGTTATTAAAGGTTTCTGTAGCTACTACAGAAAAAGCTGTTATAGGTGCTGTAGCATCATTAGGGTAGGTAGCCATATTATATTTCCTTATCCATTTCGCATAGCCTGTCTAATAGGCCCATTAGAAGCTAAATCTTTCATTACTACATCAATTACTATTTTATCAGCTTCAAATTTAGGTTGTCCTTGTTCTTCTGCTTCTTTTGGCTCACCTTGGTTAACAATATTAAATTGTACGTTACCTATACCACCAGCGCCAGTAGCATTCATTTTTCCTAAGTTGCCTGCGCCGATAGACTTAACTGCAGGCTTACGCATTACAAACTCACCAGGCTCTAACATGGTAGGCACACGGTCACGAAGTGCGTTTACTTGTCCACCAGCTGCCATACTTCTAACACCTACTAAACCACCAGTAGCCATAGGTGCTCCTGCAGCCATTCCAAATAGAGATCCAAAATTAAAGCCTCCACCACCGGCACCCATACCTAGCATACCTGTTATACTAGAGAAAAGACCTCCACCACCTTCAGAACCCATTAGTCCTTTAAACATACCACCTAAACCAGATAGAATACCATTTTCTCCAGTAAATAAATTCTTAATACCACTACCTAAACCTTTAAATGTTTCCATGGCTTTGCTGCCAAAATCACCAAGACTTGTTTGTATACTATCAAATGCTCCTTTAGCTTTTTCTTTAAAGCCAGTAAAGAAGCTTTCACCTTTTTCTTCTATATCTTTTTTTACTTTAGTAATAGGATCTTCTTCTCCACCACCCATAGTAACAGGCACTTTACCATCTTTTAATATTACCTCATCTATACCTTTTTTATCAAGATCTAAACCAGTAAGATTACCTATAAAACCCTTCATCATATCTTGAGCAGGAGTAACAATAGTCTGATCAACAATAGTTTTACGTATATCTTCATACATTCCTAATCCTATTTCTTTAATACCATCAGTTAAAGAAGCACCTCTAGTTGCAGCATTTTCAAAAAGTTTTTGAATAGCGTTAGATAGTCCCTCATTTATACTACCTGTTATTCCCACTACTAGATCTTTAAATTTCTTAGCAGCACTAATTTCATTATTTAAAGCATCTATTCTTTGTTTAGCAGCTTCTTTGATTGCTTCACCCTCAGCACCTAGACCAGCTAAAGTAGCGTTAAGATTTTCTTTTATTTGCTCTTTCTCTAGCTGGAATCCCATTATTTTAGCAGTATATATTTGATTAGTTGCATCCATTTCTTGATCAAAACCACTTAGTTGTAGTTGATAAAGAGCGGCTCTTTCTTGTCCCAGTCTATTAATATTTGCTAATTCATCATTAGTAGCACTCATTCTTGAATTAACATCACCTCGTTTATCAGCTGCTCCTGCATCTAAACCTGCTACTTTTGCATTTCGTATATTTGAACTTTCTAATCGTAAGTCTCCAAAACCCTTTAGTAATTTTTTTACAAGTTCTTCAGCACTTTGAGTAGGATCTTGTAATGCAGAGGGTAATGCTATATCTGTTACCTCACCTCTTTTCGCATAAATCTCTGCTTCTATAAGTTTTTTCTGATCTGCTATATTTTGTTTACCATATTTAATTTGAGCATCTAGTAATTTATATTTTTTCTCAAGTAAATCAATTTCAGCATCTCTAGTAGCTTTAGCAGCATCCTCAATAGCAATTTGAATTTCCAAACGTTTATCAATATTTTTACGTTCTTCTTCTAATGCTAGTATACTACTAGCTATTTCTGCTCTTTTTTGGTCTAGCTCTAGCTTTTTCACTGCTTCTTCTTCTTTGAATAACTTTTTTCTCTCTGCTATAGTTTCTATTTCTATCATTCTTGCTTCAAATGCTGCGTCAATTTTATCGCTAACAGCTTCTTTATCTAATTCTGCTTGTTTTTTAGCTGCTCCTGCCTGTGCTCCTAGCGCTTTTAAAGCTTCTTTTTCTTTTACTTTTTCTAAACCTATTAGCAGTTGTATATTTTCTCTTTCAGTTAATATATTTTCTCTTTGTATTTTAGCAACTACACCTTCATATTGTGCAACTTTTAAACTGGCTGCAGCTTGTGCCCCTGCAGCCCCTGCTGAAGCTTTTGATCCTTCAATACTACGACTAAGCTGATTATTAGCACGTCTAGCATCAGCTGCTTGTTTCATAAAGGTTATTTGTTTATTAACTTCTGCAGTTGCAGCTTTTTCTATAGTTAACCGTTCTGTAGCTTCAGCTATAGCATTAGATCCTACAGTATTTTGTCGTATAGTAGTGTCTCCCATTATCGGGTCACCAGCAAAATTAGTATAGGTTTGACCAGTAGGTTGTGCCCCAAGAGAAGCTCCACCTTCAATTGTGCCACCTTGTCTTAATGTTGCTTCTCTTTTTCTATTTGAATCAGCGGCATCAAATCCGATCTGTGCTAAGGCATTCTGTCTTTCTATAGCCTTAACTTGATCTTTCATAGTTTGAAGTTTTTTCTCTTGTGCTAGTACATCTTTAGTTAGGGTACTAACTAATTTAAGATGAGTTGCATAAGATTGCTTAGCTATGGCTAATTGTGCCTCTTCTATTTGTTGAATTGTACCTGTATGCTCTACCTGACCAAGCAAACTTTTTCTCTTTTTTTCTAGTAAAGTAAAAGCTTGTGCTTGAAACTTAGCTTCTTCTTCTGCATTAGTAGCAATTTCTCCAGTTTCTGCACTAATTTTTCCATCTATAAATACATTTTCTATAGTAGCAAAAGCACCTTTAAATTTCTTTTTAAGTGTATCAGCTAAAGCTGACATATTATTAAACTCATTAACTACTTCTTGTGCTATATCTCTAGCTTCTTTTAGAGCTATACCAAGAGGATTACCTCCAAAGTTTGCAGAGGCACCACCATAAATTTCTTCATTAAGATTTTTAGTTATAGCCGCCATTTTTTTAGTAGCTTCAGTATTACTTATTGTGCCCTTACGTAAATTGATCATTAACTTACGTAGCATATCTGCGCCTACTGATAAATCTTGTACACTCTGTTCCTGCTCTTTAGTTATAAATCCTTCTTTATTTAAAAGAGCTATGTCTTTAGTTACTCCATTAATAGTAACTTGTAATCTACCAAAGCCGTTAGCTATATCCTCTGCATTTCCAATAATTTTAGCATTGAACATACTGTTCAATAATGGATTAGCGGTCTTTAAACTATTTGCAAGAGCGCCAGAAACCTCTACTAAACTTCTTAACTGTACAGTTGCATCTTTAGTTCCTGTAAGAGATTCTAATTCTTTTTGTAATTCTTCTAATCCTGCAGTTAGCTCTGCTCGTGCTTTTTCAGTATTATCAAAACTCATTTCTAATGCTGATTGAGCTGCTGTAACCACGTCCTGTTGAAATGCAAATTCTGCTGTAGCTCTATCTAATTCAACTACTTTATCTTTTTGTTCTTTTAATTTGTCCTTCAAGCTGTCAATTGCGGCTTCTTGCGCAGTTATACTAGCAGTAAGTTCTTCTACACGTTGTTTTTCAGCGGGACTTCTCACATTAGTCTCAATACCGAAGAAATTTGTATTTTTTTGACTAAATCCTACAGCACCTTGTTCTTGTTTTAATTGTTGAATTGTTGCTTGAGCTGCGTCTACTTGTGATTGTAAATTTTTTGCAGGCAGTGCAGCAGCTTCAGCAGCTGCTAATCCTGCTTCTGCTGCTAAAAAGGCAGGGCTGCTTGCAGCTGCATCAGGAATACCTTTTTGAAGACCACTTATCTTAGCTGTAACATTGTCTATCTTTTTTTGTAGCGCGTCTATAGTGTCAGTATCTACTTTAGGAGTCTTACCGTCATTTTCAACTCCAGCCTTTTGTTGTTCTAAAGCTAAATCTCGAATACTTTGTGCTTGATCATCAAAAACTTTGGTTAAAGCTTCTTGTCCAGTTTTAAAAGCTGCACTTGCATCAAATAAGTATTCATAAAATTCTCTTGCCTTACCAAACACATCAACACCGATTATACTACCTATACCTTGTAGCACAACAAAAATTATACCAATAGCGTTAAGAAGTTTAAGACCAATACTTAGTGCTTTACCTAATAGACTAGCAGCTACAGCAGCGGCATTAAGCCCTCGTGCCATATTCTGTGCTAAAGGCCCTGCAGTAGCTAATTGCCTATTTACTAATGTTTCAGTAGATGCTAATGCATTAGCTCTAGCAACTGATTGAGCTGCTAACCTATCTCTTGCTTCTAGGGAAATGTTACCAGCATCATATCGTTGATTTAGACGTCTTTGATAACTTTCTTCTTCTAGTGTAAGCTCTGGTATTCTTTCTTTTAATCTAATAGCTTCTCTAGTACTCACCCCGCCTTCAGCTAAAGACTTTTTAAGAGCAGCTCCTTCACTAGCGTTACCCCCAACGAATGCTCCCTGACCTTTAAACTGATCAGCAACATCCGCAGCTTCATTAGCTAACTCACCAGCAGTAGCTCGCGTAGATGAAAAATTTGCAGACAAACCTGCTAAACTAGCACTGAGTGCACCAATACCCGTAGTAGCAAGTCCTACTAAAGCTACCCGTAAACCATTAAATACTATTAAGCCTATAGAGCCTAATAGTAGTATACGATTACCTAAATTTTTATCTAAAAATTCTGCTAAAGGAACTAGGCTATCTGCTATAAAAGAACCTACTATAATAGCTAGATCTGAAAAGTTAGCTACAAGTTTTTCAAATGTTTCTTGAGTGCTAATTACTGATGTATCAATATCTTTAAAAGCATCATTACCGTCTTTAATAACTTGATTAGCAAAAGCTTGTCGTCTTTCAAATTGAGTTAGTTGTGAAACAGACTTGCCAACACTTAGGGCATAGGCATTCACAGCAGGCTCAATACGTGTAAAAATACCAAGTTCATCTAGTAGTTCTGGTTCAAGTTTAATAGCACCTCTAGTAAGTCTTTGAAAAGAATCACTTAAATCTCTACCTAGTGCGCGAGAAGCTTTTAAGGCTACAGAACCTAGTTGTTCAATTTGATCAATATTGAATCCAGCAGAAAGTGCTAAGTTAGCATTTCTAGCTGCTTCTACTATAGAAAGTTGTCCTGCAGTTATATCTTTTAGAGAACCAATAACTGCATTTGCACTAGTACCTACAGCATTAGCTAGTGATTCAGTACCTCTAATAATTGTTTCAAACTGTGCAGAAGCATTTAATGCTTGGAAAGCCGCACTAATAGCAAATACGTTAGCAGCGGCAGCAGCATATATACCAACTAATCCGCCCAATCCTTGAGATTGAGCGGCAAAAGAACGTCCAGCAGAAGCAGAGCCTTGTCCAAGACGAGTTTGAGCTCTACCGATTTGTTCGGTCTCTCTAACAGCCCTTGTAGCTCCTCTAGTAGTAAAATTAGTTTCTAAAGTATTTCTAATAGTTGCCAACGGCTATCCCCTTATTTACGTGACTTTGTCTGTTGTGCATAATATTTACCTAGCATAGACTCAGCTTCTTTTAATAGTTCAAAAACTTCACGTCTACTTTCAATTTCATATATATCCATAACAGCACTAAGACCAGAATAATCTTTTCCTAAC
>TARA_B110000483_G_scaffold216015_1_pt1 | contig 10709 bp, 18 predicted proteins | sample TARA_B110000483 | Tara Oceans TARA_B110000483 (sample SAMEA4398176) | marine metagenome | biome: Polar Biome; feature: [SRF] surface water layer (ENVO:00010504); material: water (ENVO:00002006), including particulate matter (ENVO:01000060) such as... | depth 5 m
CAACTCAGTCTGACATAGCTATTTCTAGGGTGTCAAATCCTACTTATGCTTCTATTCCAAGTAAGAACGACACGGGCAGACCAATACAAGTTTATATAGATAGACAAGCAGAGATACCTACAATAACTGTGTGGCCTATACCTGATACTACTCAGCCTTATACTTTTGTATACTGGATGTTAAAAAGAATTGATGATGCGGGTACAGGTGTTAATACACAACATATCCCATTTAGATTTTTACCATGTTTAGTAGCTGGGTTAGCATATTACTTATCTATAAAAATACCAGATGCTGGAGAAAGAACACAATTTTTAAAAGCAGAATATGAAGAGCAGTGGTTACTCGCTTCAACTGAAGACAGAGAAAAAGCAACTTTAACCATAGCACCAAGAACATCATACGTATAGGAGATTAAGATGGGAGATACAACAAAAAGACAGATTAAAAAAGGCTCACCTGAGGATAATGTAAAAAAGAAATTTTTAGATACTAACCCTTTATTTAAACTTGAGGAAAAAGTTAAAAAACACTTAAAAGATAAACTAGATAAGAAAAAGAAAGCTAGGCGTCGCCCTGAATTTTCACCAGGGTTAGTTCAGCCACCTCGAAGAAGAAAAGGAAAGCCTTCTGACCCAGCTGAATTTAAAAGAAAACCTAATGATGATCGAGGTAATGAACGGACCATAGATGCTCAGAAGAGAAGACGTGAAGAAAGAAAAAGAAGAGGAATCACTATGAATGAAGGCGGTATTGTAGACAGAAATTATCTTAAAGGTAGATAATGAGCAACAAGTTTACAACTAATAAGAATGCCATAGCTGACTGTGATGTTTGTGGCTTTCAATTTAAACTTAGAGAACTAAAAGATTTATATGTAAGGCGAACTAATACTCATGTAAAAGCTTGTAAAGAGTGTTGGAATCCGGATCAACCACAGAATATGCAAGGGATGTATCCAGTAGAAGATCCTCAAGCAGTGCGAGATCCAAGACCGGACAAAAGTTTTATACCGGCGGGACCATATAGTAGTAGAGATATACAATGGGGGTGGAACCCTGTAGGGTCAGGCAATTTATTAGATTTACCTAATATACCTGATTATTTAAAAGGTACTAGTGGTTTAGGTACTGTAACTGTAGAAATAGGAGATTAAGATGACTAAAGAAAATCAAGAAAGAGCACCTAAAATGGTTGGTGGATATGCACAACCTCAAGATGTACCTGTACCTAATACAGCGGGTTATCCTGAAAAAAATGTTAAAACAACAGGTGTAGAAACTCGTGGAAATGGTGCAGCTACTAAAGGCACTAAAGCTCGCGGTCCAATGGCATAAGGAATAGTCAATGAACTATACAGAACTAGTAGCAGCAGTACAAAGTTATACTGAAAATCAATATTCCACTGCGGATATAAATACTTTTATACAAAATGCTGAACAGAGAATTTATAATACGACTCAGTTACCTGATCTACGAAAGAATGTAACGGGTGAAATGACTTCGGCTAATAAATATATGGGGTTACCAACTGATTGGCTGTCAACTTTTAGTATTGCAGTGATCGACCCTGTAACTAATGCATATACATTTTTGCTAAATAAAGATGTTAACTTTATTAGAGAATCTTTTCCTGATACTGATGAACCTTTTTATGGTAAGCCTGAGTATTATGCTATTTTTGACGATACGGCTATGATTATAGGACCTACACCCAATGCTGACTACAATACTGAGTTACATTATTACTACTATCCTGAAACTATTGTTACTGCTGGGGATACTTGGTTGGGGAATAATTTTGATAGTGCTCTTTTGTATGGGACTCTTTTGGAAGCAGCTGCATTTATGTTATCAGAGCCTGAAACGGTAGCTAACTATACAGCACGCTATCAAGAAGCAATGATATTATTAATGGGTCTAGGAGAAGGTAAAAATAGAAGAGATGCCTATAGAAGTGGGCAAGCAAGAATACCGGTTCCTGGAAGAGGCAGAAGAATAGGTTAATTTTAATAACTAAAGGGGTATAATGGAACAATTACAATTAGGTGACATGAATTTTGAGGTGCATACAACATCTCATAGAGGGCATACACCAGAAGAAATAGCTGAGTTTGCATTAGATAAAATTATGTATGTCAGCCAAGATGCAAATCCTTTGATAAAGGAACAAGCGGAAGCTTTTAAAGGGCATATTAGACACGTTCTAGTACACCATTTAAAACAAGCGGTGAAGTCAGACCGTACAACACTAGCGAATAAACTGCGTGAAGCAGGGCATTCAGATTTAATTAAAACAATTTTAGAATTGTAGGAGAAAAACATGGCAATTTCACAAGCAATGTGTACGTCATTTAAAGTTGAATTGCTTAGCGGCGGACATAACTTTAATACAGCAAACGTAGCACGTAGTGTAAATACACAAGATTCATTTAAGATGGCGTTATATACATCGTCAGCTTCTTTGGGCGCAGCAACAACAGCTTACACAGCATCAGGCGAAACATCAGGAACAGGATACTCTGCAACTGGACAAGCGTTAACTATTTCAGCAACACCTCAAGCTTCAGGTACTACAGCGATTCTTAACTTTTCAACTGAAACTTGGAGCACAGCGAGTATTACAGCTAGAGGTGCATTAATTTATAATGATACGATGTCTGACACAGCTGTCGCAGTATTAGATTTTGGTGGAGATAAAACATCAACAGCGGGAGATTTCTCAGTAGTATTCCCAACATTTGATGCTACAAACGCAATTATACGTATAGCGTAATAGAGGTCTATTATGGCTGACGCAGTTATTCACCTAGGTGGGTATGGCTCCGGAGCGTGGGATACTGATACTTTTGGCGAAACAGTAACTAATTTTACTGGAACCACAGGCTTAGGTAGCGTTACGACGACAGCCAATGCTACCGCTAGTGTAACAGGACTAGCAGGCACTTCAGCCCTTGGGGATGTTGGCTTTGCTATCTTTGTTAATACTACAGTTACGGGGCTAGCAGGTACAACTGGGTTAGGCACAACGACGGAAGTTATTGCAGGTGGCGGAGCGTCACCAACTGGAGTCAGTGCAACAGGAAGCGTAGGTACTTCAACTGCGTCAGGTATCTCTTCAACTACGGTAAGTGGTGTAGGGGGTACAACTGGACTTGGGTATGTAGAGTATGTAGAAACATGGACTGGCTGGAGTTCTGGACCGTGGGGTCGAGGAACTTGGGGTAGACCGGTTGTTTTAGCAGTAGTAACGGGTGTAAGTGCAACAGGAGCTTTAGGAACTGCCGCTGTAGATGCAGAATCATCACACTCAGTTACTGGGGTTGTAGGAACAACAGAGTTAGGCGCAGTATCTACTATATCAACTTCTGTAGTAGAAGCTGTATTAGGAGACTTTGGTACATCTGCTCTTGGCGATGTTACTGTAGAAGCCAAGGCAACAGCATCCGTAACAGGAGTAAGTGCAACAGCTACACCAGGCACTACCACTACTGTTACAGAAAATAGGGTTTTACTCTCAGGAGTAGCGGGAACTGGGGCAACTGGATCAGTTAGCATAAGTGGTAAAGCAAATGTAAGTGTAACGGGAGTTAGTGGAACTTGTGAGACTAACAATTTTACTTTAGTATGGGGATTAATAGACACAACTCAAGACCCTAGATGGGCGAGGATAGTAGCATGATAGTTGAATCAAAAACATTAAAAGATGGTACAATAGTAAATAAATATGAAACGCATTTAGAGTGTTCCAGTTGTGGGATGCATGTAGATGCAGAAGAATACGAATCAGGAATCTGCTCTGATTGTGGTGCCGCATGGAATGGAAAGCAACATACAAAAGTCTATGTCACAAGTGTACCTGCAAGCGGCCAAACAAGTTAATAGGAGAAAGACATGGCAAGTACATTTTCAGATCTAAAAATTGAACTCATAGCAACTGGCGAACAGTCAGGGGTATGGGGTGCTACAACAAACGTAAACTTAGGAACAGCTCTACAAGAAGCTATTACAGGATCGGCTGATGTTACATTTTCTAGTGGTAATGTAACGCTTACACTGACAGATACAAATGCAGCTCAAGTAGGTAGAAATCTTAGACTTAATCTAACAGGAACTACAGGTGGTGCTAGAGATTTAGTTTTACCAGCTATTGAGAAGTTATACTTAATTAATAACGGCACAGCTGACATCATTACATGTAAAAACGCATCGGGCACAACTGTTGCAGTTCCAGCAGCTACTTCTACATTTATTTACAACACTAGTACTAACGTAGTAGACGCAACTAGCTATTTATCTACCTTATCTTTAGGTTCAGCTTTGGCTGTTACTTCGGGTGGTACAGGCGCTACTTCAGCTGGCGCAGCACGTACAGCTTTAGGCACTGCAGCTGCCGGAGCAAACTCTGATATTACTTCTCTTACTGGGTTAACTACAGCGTTAACCGTAGCTCAAGGTGGTACAGGAGCAGCGACTCATACAGCAAATGCGGTATTAATTGGAGAAGGTACAGCAGCTATTTCATCAGTGGCTCCAGGTACTTCAGGAAATGTATTAACTTCTAATGGTACAGATTGGACATCAGGAGCTGCGGCCGCTTTTGATACAGGTACTAGAATGATATTTGGACAAAACGCAGCTCCAACAGGATGGTCAAAAGACACAACAAATTATAACCAACACGCAATGAGAATTGTGACTGGAACAGCAGGAGGTACAGGGGGTACAGTAGACTTTACCTCAGCCTTTACTTCACAAGCGGTAGCAGGTTCGGTATCAATTACAGGACTTGCGGGTAGTGCAGGTGCTACAACATTGAGTACTCCTCAAATACCGAGTCACACTCACACATATTCTAAAGCTAACCCATCTCCCGCTGGTGGAGGTAAAGGTGCTTCAGTTGGTGCAGTGGCAAATGCGAACACAGGAGCAACAGGTGGAGGTGGATCTCACACTCACCCATTCTCATTTAGTTCAGGTACAGCAACATTTAGTGGAAGTGCAATTGATTTAGCTGTAAAATACTTTGATGTTATAACAGCAACTAAAGACTAATATAGTCGAAAGGAATTAAATGCAATTAGAAAAAGGGACTTTTTGTCCTTTATTGAAGAAAAAATGTATTGGGTTAGAATGTGCTTGGTTTGTTAAAATACAAGGTATTGATAAAAATACTGGCAACCAAGTAGATGAGTATAATTGCTCTATAGCGTGGATGCCTTTGTTACAGATAGAAAACTCAGGTACTCAAAGAGAAACTGGAGCAGCGGTAGAATCATTCAGAAATGAAATGGTAAAAGCTAATGAGGCTAGTGTTAAAGTATTAGCTGAAAGTGCGAAACAAAATTTATTAGGAGATAAGAAATGAACTTAACAATTGTAGTAGCCGATAATGCTGTTACTAAAGATGGAGTAGGGCATGGTGGTTTAGACCTATCTACCTGCAGTATTCCAGCGGATGTATGGGCATTACAATGGAATGGAACTTCGGGACATATTGAATTCTACAGTGAGTCTGAAAACACTGAAATAGATGAACTACCAAGTTGGGCTACAGCTGCTGAAGCTAAATGGCAAGTGGCAAAAGATGCTGAGGTAGTTGAAGAAGATGGATATACAGGAGAAGACGATCCTGAACTAGATGCTCTTATGGCTGTCTATCCTCCTTTAACTTATGCATATGCAGATTTAGTGATAGGTAGAACTAGTTCAAATGATTTTACGGTTCAAAAAGTAAGTGGAACCTGGGCTTATAATATGGAAGTGCAGGAAACAACTCAATTTAAACCTATAGGGTTAGCTGTTACTAACGTAGCAGGTAATGGAGCGGCAATATTAAACAAAATGGGATTTCTTGCTGAAGAAGCAGCTAAATATGGAATTCCTATATTTTCAAGTGTTCCTCAAGACTATCCTAATCAAGAGCAAATTGTTCAGTATAACTTGGACCACATGGGACAACTAAAGTATCAGTATGAAAATCGTTCATATATGTATACCCCTTGGGATACTGATAAAGAAAAATTAAAGAAAGATAAGGATATTAATTTAGATAGAGCAAATGCATTAGAAGCTGGGTTTGTATGGGAAGGTAACACATATGATGCTGACAATTTAAGTAGAACTAACTTAGCTGGGTATGTAGCTATGGTTGATGCAAGTATAAATTTGCCTGCTAATTTTACATGGCGTGATATGGATAATAATAATGTACCTATTACTGAAGAAACAATTAAATCTTTTGCAACTGCAATGAATACATTTATGAATCAATGTTACGTTACTTCTTGGGAAAGGAAAGCCGCATTAGATGCTGCAACTGATATTGAAGAAATACGCGCAGTTTAAATTAAGTAATAACTTTAAAATAAAAGTAGTACAGGCCTTCGCATATCTAGGCGCAGTCGCCACATTAATTTTTTGGTGGAATACGACTTTATTTATACTAGCAATGATATGGGGATGGCTTCTTACTGGCTTTGGCTCCAGTATGTCTCTTCATAAAATGTCTGCTCACCGATCTTTCAAACCAAAAAACAGACTAATAAAGATAATACTTTTATTTATGGGGACTATTGTTTCTATGGGCAGTACTATCTATTGGTGCGATACTCATAGACTACACCACGGAACCTCAGATTCTGACAAAGACCCTCATCCTCCTAGAGGCTCTCTATGGAATAAAATAAAAATATGGTTTTACTACTTTGAGCCATACAAAATTGAGCCAATGAGAGTAAAAGATTTAATTGCCGACAAAGACCATATGTGGTTTCATAGAAATTATTATAAGATAGTTATTGGGTGGATTGTTTTACTTGGTTTAATAGACTTAAAAATAGCTGCTTACTTCTATTGCGTTAGTATGCTTTATGTATTCTTTGGAATTAGTTATATAACAGTAATAGCACATATACCTAAATTGGCGGTTAAAGGATATAGAATTTTTAACTCCCCTGATTATACATATAATAGTAAACTTTTTGCTTGGTTATTATGGGGCGAAGGTTTTCATAATACTCATCATAGTAACCCAAGGCTCTATAACCTAGCAGTACTCCCTGATGAGTTTGATTACTCTGCTAAAGTTATAGAAACAATAGGAACGCCATATGAGCAAGAACCTAAAAAATTTGATACAATAGTAAGACTCTAAAAACTTTATGAAAGGATTGTAATGAGCGTATCAGATACTGTATTAGAAATTATATCTGCAGAAACTAAAACCCCAGTAAAAGATATAGATTTAAAAGCTGATATAAGAGATATGGGAATAGATTCTCTAGCTACAGTAGAAATAGTTGTAGAAATAGAAGATCAGTTAGGTATTGAAATTCCTGAAGATAGTGTTACTGAACTTATAATTATTGAGGACATCATAAAACTATGCCAAAAATTGCACTCATAAACCATAGAATTCTTTGGGTTCTTGTACACTCTGCTGCTATTCTTTCAATAGTATTAGCGATATTTTACGGATACGGATGGTGGCTGTTAGCAGCGTTTCTAATATCTAGAGTATGGATAATAGGTGGTATGAGCATGGGATTGCATAGATACTTTTCTCATAGGAGTTTTAAGACTACTCCATTTAAGCATAACATAATATTATTTTTAAGTGTAATGGCAGCTCAAGGTAGTCCTTTGGGTTGGGCTACAGTACATAGGCATCACCACAAACATTCTGATAAAGAGTTTGATGTTCATTCACCAAAAGACGGAGCGTGGCATGGGGCATTATGGATGTTAGGAAGTCCTAAAAAGTGGAAAGAAAAACTAGGCATGAAATTCTCAACAGTTGATTTACTTAAAATCAAGTCAGTAGTGTTTGTTGAAAAATACTATTATGTTTTCTGGGCATTTTTAATTGCAGTTAGTTTTCTCATCGACTGGAAGATAGGGTTGTTTCTTGTACTAGCCCCTCCAGGACTGGGCTTTATGTTGGACATGTACTTTGTCAACTACCTAACTCATACTCCTCTCTTACCTAAAGGGTACAGAAACTTTGATTCAAATGACACAACTTGGAACTATAACTGGGTTATATGGTTAGGTATACCTGATGGACTGCATCATAACCATCACACAGAACCGTGGAAAACAAACGCAGCTATTAAGAAAGGTGAGTATGATATAACAGGTTGGATTATTGATAATTGGTTTGCTACAAGTCACATAAGAGATGTTAAACTTAATTAAAAAGAAAGTAACAAAACTAGTCACTAACAATTTTGCAACTCCATATATGACTCAATACTCATTGAGTTTTTTTCCTAGACTACGATTAAATATTATATCAGATGGTGATTTAGAGATGCATACACATCCCTGGAACTTTACGTCTTTAGTGCTCTACGGCGGGTATAGAGAAACTACGCCAGAAGGGTCAAAGATTTATAAAGCGGGTTCTATTAACCGATTTAAATGGGATCAGTTTCACTCATTAAAACTACTTAAAAGTAAATGTGTTACAATACTTTTCACCTCAAAACCAATAGTAAATAGTATACGGTTTATGGTCAACGGGAAAATTGTAGATGAGTTTCCATATTATTTATCTAAATGCAAAACGACAGCTCAGAAAAGACAATTAATCAAAGCATATAAGGAGGTACGGTGAAGTTTATAAAAGCAACATACTTTCCATTTATTTCAGTTAAGATGCATAATGATGGGCTTCAGACAGATTATATAGCTAGATACTACTTATGGTTTTGTCAACGAGTATTTATAAATATTATGAGGCGAGGTGAAGATGTATTGCATACCCACCCATGGAACTATGTATCTATAATACTTTGGGGTGGATATAAAGAAACTACTATTGATAAAGATACAGGAGAGTTAGTAACAAAGAAATATGGTCCTGGGTCTATTTTATACCGTAAACATACAGACTTTCATTCATTAGAAATGCTTAAGCCTAAATCTATTAGTTTGTTTTTTATATCTAAAATAAAAGTAAGTACTAAATGGCGACAGAGGTTTATAGTTAACAACGATCCAAAAAATCCAAGAGTTATGAATGATTTGGAATATCAATTATATTTATGTAAAACTTCAGCTCAAAAAAAAGAATTAGTATCAATATACAGAGCTGCTAGAGATGACGTGATGGGGGCAAGATACAATAATCCAGAAGCAAGATATTTTAGAAGAACTAAAAGTAAACTCAAAGACAGTAGAAAAGACGAATATTTTGAAAGGAATATTAAATGACTATAAAATTTGATAGAGTAGATGCGATCAATCATGATTGTGCAGATATATGGAACATAACAGGAGTAGATAATGAAGCTATAGCTGAAGAGGTTTTTGCAAATGTAGGGCAATTCCATAGTGATGATGCTACACACACTAGAAGTGAAGATTCTATAGTTGACTTAAATGCCCCCGCTACTAAAATATTATTTAAAGAGATTTATAAAGTTTTAGAACAAAGAAATTTAAAAAGTATTCTAACACAACAATGGGGACAAATTCATAGGCAGTATGAGTCAACAGAAATGCACGAGCACACACCTTACCACGTTGGATGGGTGTATTATGCTAGAGTCCCTGAAAATAGTGGGGCATTAGTATTTACACAGTTTTTAGGGTGGAGTGGTAAGCGGGACTATATACACCGTCCTGAAGTAGGGCAGTTAGTTATGTTTCCTGGATGGATGATACATAGGGTAACTAAAAATTTTAATACAATTCCTAGAGTAAGTATTTCTGGAAATGCAAATTATATAGAGGATACAGAGTGAGCATACCAAATTTTATAGAGTCATATAATTTATTTGATAAAGATTTTTGTGCTTATGCGATTAAATGTTTTGAAGAAGCTAACAAACATAACTTGTGTTTAAATAGGCAACAATCTGATAACGTACATAAAACCTTAAAAGATGATAGTTTAGTCCACTTCCCTTATTATGATTTTCCAATGGCACACTTGTCATTTAGTTTAATACATCAATTTGAGGCGCAGTTTATAAAAGCTCAACAACAATACTATGATAAATATAGTCAGTTACAAGATATGGGTGCGTTAAGATACTACGAAGCTAAAGTACAAAAGACAGAGCCGGGACAAGGGTATCATACTTGGCACTGTGAGGCAGATAATAGAGAACTACAATCAAGAGTATTAGTGTGGACTGTCTATCTTAATGATGAGTTTGAAGCAGGTGAAACAGAGTTTCTTTATCAACAATATAGATATAAACCTAAGATGGGAGATGTAGTTATTTTCCCTGCAGCATTTACTCATACTCACAGAGGTAATCCCCCTATAGGTGGGACTAAGTATATTATCACCGGGTGGTTAGAGTTTTAGTTATATGAACAGGCAACTAGAACAAGATAACTATTTATTTATAGATAACTTTATTTCTCCTGAAAGAGCCTCTGAGCTCTTTAATAGCTACAAGAGTCAAGTAGAACAACACCCTCAACTGTTTGGTAAAGACCCTCAATGCCCCTCGTCGTATGCAATGTATAACTTCCGTGATTTTTTAAACCTCCTATGTGAAAAACTTTCAACAATTAGTGATCTTATGGGAGAAAACATGTTGCCTAGTTATACTTATGCTAGGTTGTATACTCATGGAGAAGTACTAAAAAAACATAAAGACAGACCTTCATGTGAGATAAGTTTAACTGTTCATTTAGGTGGAGACGCTCCTTGGGATATTTGGATGACTAAACCTAGTGGAGAACAA
>TARA_B110000483_G_scaffold154661_1_pt1 | contig 10701 bp, 7 predicted proteins | sample TARA_B110000483 | Tara Oceans TARA_B110000483 (sample SAMEA4398176) | marine metagenome | biome: Polar Biome; feature: [SRF] surface water layer (ENVO:00010504); material: water (ENVO:00002006), including particulate matter (ENVO:01000060) such as... | depth 5 m
TCAAGATCCTCTGCGTAAAGCTTCGCAGGTTCGAATCCTGCCCCCGGCATTCTCACTCAATCAAGACACTGCGAAGCATATATTTTTGAACAAAAGTTCCTTTTTTTGAGAGACTCTTCCACTCATGAAAAGAACCTCAGAATACCCGGGATTGGGACATGCAATGTATTCGACCCCTCGTGTTCAACAGCATCCTTCAGATCGATCTGGAGCTAATGTGAAACCGACACGGTCCACGCCTTTGGTTTGATTCAGATTGGCCACAATCGTTCTCAATGGCCCTACTTGCGCTTTAACTTGCATTGTGTCGACACAAGTATGGCTTTCATGAAGACAATTATGGTGATAGGAATGCACCTCGAGTTCGGGGGAATGTCGAAGTTTAATGAGTTTGTTTTCAGATTCATGTTGATAATAAATTACAAGTGTACCTTCGATATTTAATCCAGAATCCATCCTTTCAAGATCACCACGTCTCTTTGATTCTGCATAATGAATGCTCGCGTCTCTTAGAAACATACTGCGATTTTTGTACCCTGCATCTTCCATCAGTCTTTCAAGATCGGTAGCAAAAGACTTCTCTGCACTGAATGATAGAATACGGGTCATGGTGCTGTGTCGAGGTTCTAATTAATAGTATTTTTTAAATACCTATTACTACTCGAAAGGGTATGGAAGATGCCCCCATACTCTATGCTGTTCTGACCCTACTCATCGCCCTTATCTGTGGGCTCATACCGATCTTTTCGAAAATCAAAGAGGATGCAAACAAACTCAAAATCATGACGTGTGTCGCTGCAGGCATCATACTTGCATCTGCAATCTTAGTCGTCATACCAGAAGGCTACGAACTTGCCTCAACAGACGAGCATGACGCTCATGCCGATGATGAAAAAATTGCAGGCTCAATAGCATTGGTGATGTTAGAAGTCGAACATGGAGACATCAACGAATCTCAAGCAATTGAGGAAATTGAGACTTTACTCGGTGGTCATGATGAACATGGCGATGAGCATGGTGATGAGCATGATGAGTCTTCATCCACTGAAGAGTCGCTTTCAGAAGAAGTCTTCGAAGTGATTGAAGAGTTTGAGAACGGTGCTCTGAATGCGACCACTGCTCTCACTGAAATTGAAACATTGATTACAAGTCATTCCCATGAAGATTCAGCCAAACATGGAGAAGAACATAATGATGGCTTACTGTTAGGTGGAGCAATACTTTGCGGGTTCTTATTGATGCTTATTCTTGAAGGATCGGGTATTGGTCACGCCGTACATGAAGAACATCACGATCATTCCGAAGAGCACGAACATGGTCATGTTCACCATAATACACCTGGATGGTTGTTGGTTCTTGGCCTCACCCTTCATGCAGCAACAGATGGCTTGGCCATCGGAGCAGCAGCGGCATCTGGTAGTGTAGCAATCACAGCCACAGTGGCGCTCGCAGTCCTGATTCACAAAGGTCCTGCTGCATTTAGTCTTGGAGTATTTTCATTGCATGAGAGAACTGAACGTAAGGACTCAGTACGTGATGTGGTCATTTTCGCTCTCGCTACTCCAGTCATGATGATGGTGGCGTTTGCAACTTTAGATGGCTTAGAGACACATCTCATTGGATTGGCTATGCTGTTCTCGGCAGGAACATTCCTCTATGTTGCTACCGTCGACACTCTTCCTGATATTCACAATCTCGAAACAGGAAGAAGTGCCATGCTCTACGTGCTCTTAGGTTCCGCAATACTCGGACTCTCTTTATTCGGAATGGATGCGGTTGGATTGCTTGAACACTCTCACTGAAGTTTTACTTTTTAGATGGTGATTTTTTGGTAAACACAATACCTCAAATGCTCTACAAAAGTCAAGAAAAGAACAGATTTTTGTTCTACTTCTTCCTCGAATTGAGAATTGCTTCTACAAGTGGCTCAAACGTATCGCCATGAAAATGAGGTGAACAAACATCTGCAGCATTTGAAACAGAGTCGAAGGCACCCCTTACGGCGACGGACCAATGAGCGATTTCGAACATTGAAAGGTCATTAGGCGCATCTCCAACACACAACATATCGTCTTTTGACCATCCCATACGGTCGAGAATAAGTTTCAGCCCACTCCCTTTCGAAAGGTGAGGTTCCATCAAATGAATCGCAAATCCAGTTCGAAGAGCCGATAAGTGTGACCATTCACTTTCAGAGAGTCTGGTACGGATTTGTTCCAAATCCTCATTTGGTTCGAGGCACCATTCACTTTCTCTCCACTGATTTGATTCGATCCCTTTTGAATTGAGTGGCATGACGGTAGAAAGCCATTCAGCAGCTCGCTTGGCTTCGGTCCCATCTGCTTGAAAAACCGGCTCGCCAAAGGTTGGATGCCACAGCACCCCTCCATTCTCGCAGCAAATTGGTCCAGTAAGTTTGAGGAATCGCCAGAGTCCATAGGTAATCGCACGGACATTTCCTGTGGCAAGAATAACCGGTATTCCCGCATCTTCAAGTCGGCGTAATGCATCTAATGCTCGAGTGTTGAGTTGTTTTTTGTCATCGGTGAGTGTGCCATCGATATCGACTGCGACAAACTTCGGAGACCAATCCTTCGGGAGCCACTCCATACCTCCTGCTCGTCACGTGGGTGTCATCAATTTTCGCTCCAATCCACCTCAATACACTTGCGTTTACGAGGGAGAGATTATTGAGGAGGGCCCCGAGGCAACATCATGTCAACAGGCAACGGGGAGGACATTTTCCTCTCGCTTGATGATGATGATGAATCGGAAACCCCTAAAGTAGCGGAAAAGTCCATACGTAAACCTCGTGTAAAAAGACCGAAAAAAGCAACAGAAGCACTTTCGCCTGAAGTACTCGATGCTGAAATCCTTGATGCAACAATCATTCGGCAAGCAACAGGCCAATTTGAAATTGGTTGGCCATTGATGGGGATGGATTGTCCCGACTGTGCGAGTAAAGCCACTCGCGCGCTCAATACACTTCCTCAGGTATCGGAAACGGCGGTGTCTGCAACAGCAGGAACAGTCAAATTAACCGTCGACCTTGAACATGGGTCACTCTCTCAAGTCTCTTCGGTTTTGCGTTCACTTGGCCATGCTCCGAATGTAGGTTTCAATGAACTTGTGGGAGTTCGCAGTTCACAGGTAGCACTTCGAAATGGAGTCGACCAAAGAAAACTTGGAAAAATTTTCCGTCAACAACCGGGAGTGCTTGATGTCGAATTTACTGACGATGAACGCATTCTCCTCCAATTCGCCCTCGATATTCCGCAAAAGATGTTCGTACTTCGAGATTCACATCTGACCGAAATTATTGGATCTCCAGTCAAGTATGTACCTGCAGAATCATACCGCATTCGCCCTGACCAATGGCGGCTCATCGGTGGGGGTATTGCTTTGCCACTCTTGTTCTTGGTCATCTTAGGCGAAATCCTTGGCTTTTCTTCCTTGTTCTTAGGAATGATTGCAATACCTGGTTTGCTTATTGGAGGCTCACAGATGTTCAAAGAAGCCTTTGCCAGTATTCGTAATCGGCAACTTGGGTTCCAAGTGCTCACAAGTTTGGCTGTCATAGGTGCAGCAGTCCTCGGAATGTGGGAAGAAGCATTGGTGGTTGCCATTCTTGTCGCCTTTACAGCTCATCTTGAGGGTGATGCGCTTGTGAAAGCACGGAAAGCAATGCAAGGTGGTCTTGACCGACTTCCTCGAACGGCACGAAGAGTTACAGGGAACAAACCTAAGAAGTTCGTACCCGAGAAAGTACTTGCGTTTTCGTTGCAAATGGCTTCACCAGCACCACTTCTTGGCGCTGATGGCTGCGCTCTTCCAGATCCAGATGCAGAACATGAAACCGTCCCAATCGAATTGATTCAAATTGGTGATTTAATTGAGATTCGCAGTGGAGAATTGATTCCTGCTGACGGAAAAATCATCGATGGACACGGTTCATTGGACAAGGCCCCACTCACTGGGGAATCTGTCCCAGTCGAAGTCTCAGCGGGTGATGAGATACAAGCAGGGCTCGTTTTGGCACGAGGTCCGGTCGTCATTGAAGTCACAGCAGTTGGAGAGGATACTCGCTTGTCTGAATTAATAGATGCTGTTCACACCTTTCGTGAAGAACCCCCTCGTCTTCAAAGCAGCATTGAACTTTTTACGGCGATCTGGGTCCCTATTGTTCTTACCGGAGCAGTCGCAATTTGGTATTTCTTATTCCCTGATGACTGGAAGGTCATCTTACTCATTTGGGTTGTTGCATGCCCATGTGCTTTGTTACTTGCAACCCCGGTGCCTCATGCAGCAGCCCTTTCACGTTCTGCGCACTTTGGAGCCATAGCCCGAGGCGGTGATGTCATCGAACGACTTTCCAAAGTCAATCATATTCTACTCGATAAAACGGGTACATTAACATCAGGAAAACCGCGATTGGGTGAAGTGATAATGGCAAGTGGACGTCAAAGATCCGCTGCTCTGAAATTAGCAGGTGGTCTTGAAGCCCGTTCATCCCACCCCTATGCTCTCTCGGTCATGGACTATCTTCTTGAGAATCAAGTCTCTGCTTCTCAAGTCATTGGACTTTCGGATATTGAAGCAGGTGTCAAAGGTAGAGCGGGTGGCAAAGAAGTGATGTTTATCCGATTCGACCGTTTCAATCATTTGAATGTCGTTGTTCCTAAAGAACTCCATGTTGCTTACAGTGAGGCAGAACTCAAAGGTCATGGAGCCAGCCTTTTGGTCCGTGATGGAGAAGGGATTGCATTGTTTACCTTCATTCATGATGATACGCATGCAGGCAGTAAGGAACTGATTTCAGGATTGCAAAAGCGTTCAATAAATGTTGAAATTCTTTCAGGTGACCATCAAGCCGCAGTTACAGCCTTTGCTAAAAGTGTGGGACTTCCAGTCTCCTCTGCTCACGGCGGTTTATCTCCTGAACAAAAAGTTCAATGGGTCCAAAACCGTTCTAAAACTCACATCACGATGATGGTGGGTGATGGTTTCAATGATGCTGCTGCACTTGCCATTGCCGATGTAGGAGTTGCCGTTGGAACCGGAGAAACGGTTAACCTTGAAGCCGCAGATGTTCTCATCCCAAGTGATAATCCTCTCATGCTTACTGATTTGATTGACCTTGCACGTCAGGCACAAAGAATACTTTTAGGCAATCTTATCATCACTGTAGGAATTACCCTTTCACTTGTGGCAGCGGTCATTCTACAGCTCTATGACGAACTTTGGGTTGGTGTTCTTATTCACGAAGCATCGGTTATTCTTGTGATCTTGAATGGAGCACGCCTCGCAGGAGGTGAAGGAGCATTTGCTCTCCTTTCCTCGATTTTTGTCTCATTATGGCAGGATACCAAAGAAGCATTCCAACTTCTCAAGTTGAGATATATTCCTGCTTGAGTTCCCAAAACGCTTCCATCACGCGGCATCTTCAAACCGGAGAGGGGGTTATGCCCAAACGGTGAGGAGATGGCACGAGTTCGAGCAGACCCAGTCACAAGCGCTCTTGCCCACCCAACTCGTCGAGCATTGTATATCGCTTTGGCAAACCAAGAGGAAATGAGCACAGTTCAACTTCAAGCTGAAGTGAATGTTGAACGTTACAATCTCTATCATCACCTGAAGAAATTAGCATCGCTGAACTTGGTTGAAAACCATCGTGATGCAGGGCGATCACGATGGTGGAAAAAGATGACGCATATCGATTTACCAGAAATCCTTTCTCCTTCTATTGAGCCAATAGCGGCCTCAAATCCTGTCGGCCCAGGTGACCTTGCTTCGCTCCCGGAATCATTTGCTGAAGCAGTCGCTGAAGCAGGGGATATTCACGTCATTCAATTGGAAGGTTCACGTGACCAGGTAGGAGCGAAACGAATGCTCGAAGTCTTGGCGAAAGAGCACGGTATCGAATTAGATTTACCTTGGAATTTTTTACCAGCGAGTATTGCATTGATTGCAAAGAAAAAGTGATTGAGGCATTCTGACAACAAACATCTCAAGAAGAGTGAACAGGAGCGGAGACCATGGGCGAAGAACGAACAGTCGAATCTCGAGTCGCTCCACCACCACTTTCATGCCCCAAATGCGATGGGTTGTTGCCGAATGAACTTGGCGAGGTCCGTTGCACATTATGTCACGCACGGGTTCGAATAGACCATCCGATCACACGGAAGAAATGGAGTGAAGAAAAAGTTGCTTGTCCAGATTGTGAAAAAGTACTGGTTGTTGGTGTCAATAAGCGCCCAGCCCATTTGAAATGTGCAACTTGCTCATGTCATTTCACTCTTGTTCCAACCGTCGCACGTGTGGAGATCTCATGCCCTGGGTGTGACCGACAATTGCGTATGAAGCGCCGCCCTGGAGAGCGACAAATTGAATGTCCAGCTTGTGATACCACTTTCAAAGTTACTTTTTGAATTATTGAACCGGGCGAATGGTCTCAGGGCGATACCGTTCAATCAACAGTCTTTAGTGCCAAATCTGACGACTTGGTCGGTCGCATAACCTCCAAAAACAGCCTCCTAGCCTCGCGTTCATGTCGCGCTCCTTATCTATGATGAGAGGTGGATGAATCACTGGATGGGATACGATGGGAATGAGCGCTAGCAACGGTAAGGAGGCCCTTGAAACAGCTCGTAAGAAGCGTGAAAACGCTGACAAAGTCTCTCTTTCTGCACTCCGTTCACAATTCACATCGACGGCTACATCCTCCCTCGACCAAGCAACTATGACGAGCGCACGCTTCCGTCAAGAAGAGAGGCTGCGAGCCGATTTACGCCGTGAACGTCGTATTCGTCAACAAGCCATAACCGAACGCGTGGTTGTCATGCAAGAAGCCTTAGCAAGTGATTTAGCACTACAACATGAACTCACACTTGATTCACTTGAAAAAGAAATGAGAGAGGGAATGGAACGTGATTTGAGTACACTCGAACGCGATTCATTAGCCCGTGAAGAATCTCGAATGCGCGATGAACTTGAATTACGACTCAATAGGCAACTTGAATCTCTTCAAGATAAACTGGATGTCGAACAAGATCGCCGACTTGAAGAACACAAAGCACAACTCAAGGCTCAAATTGAAACTCAACTTCAGGATGAGCATCGTCAACGTCTTGATATTCAAAAAGAAAGACTTGCAATGGAGTACAATCAAGAATTACAACGCCGAGTTCGTGAAATCGAAGCAAACATCGAACTTGAGATGGAAGAACGATTCAAAGAAATGGAGGTTTCCGAAATCACACGACTCGAAGAAGGTCATGCAGCCCGACTTGCTGAACGTGAAGAGCAATTACGACGCGGTATCCGTACTCGTCTTGAACAACAACTGCGAACTCGATTAAAGCAACGTGAAGCACGACTAAAGGCTGAATATGAACGTCGTAGTCTACGTCTTGAAGAAGATATTGCTGAGCAATTACAAATGGAACTTGAAGGGCGTCTCCGTCAAGAAACCGACGACCTCGAAGAACGAATGCGTGAAGATGTTGAATTGGCCATCGCACGCCGACGTGATGAATTACGAGTCGAAATTGAACAGCAGTTACAAGCGCGTCATGCCGAACGGCTCTCAGAACGTAAATCCCGTCTACGTGAAAAGTATGATATTACTTTCTCGAAAGCAGTTGATGATATTTCCCGATCCCTCAAATCAGATGTTGAAGCAGAACTCGAAGTACGAATGGATGATGAATTCAGCAGTTATCGGAATGCACGTGAAGCTGAAATTCAAAACCGTCTTGCTCGATTCCGGTATGAGCGAGAAGCTGAACTACGCGAACAACTTGAAGGTCAATATGATTCAAAGAAGGTTGATTGGTCTGAACGCTTAGAATTAGAATTCCAATCACGCGAAGCATCTGCTCGTAAAGCAATCATGTCTGAAGTTGATGCGGGACTTCGTAACGAACGTCTTACGTTCGAAACAGACCTCGATCTTCTCAAAGAAGAAACTTCACTCGAACTTGAGGTGGATATGGAGGAGCGCCTCAATGAATTCCGAACACGGAAAGAAGAGGAAGTTGCAACTCAACTCGAACGTCAACTCGACAAGCGTGAAGAAATCATGCGCAACAAGGCTCTCATCGATGTACGCAAGCGTGAAACACATATTCGTGCAGAAATTGAAGCACAACTTGGCCTAAAGAGAGCAGAAATTCGAACTCGTCTACAGGGCTTGAGTGAAAAGATGGATGCCTTCAAAGAAATGGCAGAAGATCAAATGCGAACTGCGATATCAACGCAAATTGAAGGCGAAATTAACACTGGAGAAGCGGATATTAAAACTCGAGAAGCAGAATTCCGTGACCTACAATCAACAGATACCCGTGCTGAAAAACGTCAAATGTGGATGCAATCAATCTCTGGACAAAGTGCACCACCAACTGGCAGTGACATGAACCCGAGTTCTCTCGGCGCTCGACCTGATGCTCTGGGTTCAACTGGCGGCCGACAAATGCGCGGTACTCTTGGCAATCAACAAGAACCACCTCAAGCACGAATGGGCTTGAGTGGAATGCGAAGCCCGATGACAAGTTCCAAACCACTTGCTGCAAGTAACATACCTCTTACAAAACCAGTCAAAGCACCTCTCGGTGCAGGTTCAGCACCATCTCTCCCACAGCCAGTTCAGAAACTCGTTCGTTCACCTCTACAACCGATTGCCTCGCCGGAACCTGAAACTCAAATGGAGCAAGTTCTCGAACCAATTGAAGAATCACTTGCAGAACCTATACCGGAGCTTGAAATTGAATCAGTCACTGAACCAAGAGTCGAATCAGTACCTGGTCTAGAGAATGAAACGATTACCGAACCACTTGAAGACTCCGAACCTGAAATGGAGATTGAATCTGTTGTTGATGAACCCCAAGAAGACGAAGCGTCGGCAACATTGCGTCCTATTACCGCAGTATTGCAAGCCCTTGAATCTTCAGTGGCAGTAAAGACAACCACATTAACTCCTCAACTGGCTCAATTGATTCCTCAGAAAGCACGCGGCTCTCCACCCCAATCAAAACAGGGAAAGAAGCCACAAACCGTCGCTACAACCACACTCAAACCGGTTCAAAAACTGACTCCGTTGAAACTGAAACCTCGAGTTCAAGCTTCCTCAGAGAACGAAGAAACTGAAATGGAAGATGAATGAAGCCAAACACAGTTTGATGCCATGAAGGGCACGCTTCATATTCCTTGAGGTTCTCGGATTGCTATGAAGAGATTGGTTGTTCTTCTTATCGCAGCATTGATGTTACCTCTTGCTGCAGTTGTTCCTCTCGTTTCTGCTTCAAATTCAAACCTTGTTGATGCAGGTTATACCCAAGAAACCCAACCGAGTTTCGTGTATTGGAAACAAATGTACGATGGTTCGATCTTAACAGTTGATGAAATGGGAAATGTAAGTGTTAACAGTTTTGTGAACGGATATCTCATTCCTCAATGGCAACTTCATTTGAACGTCAGCACCAATGGTGCTCGATTAGATGCAGCGCAACAACTCGCAGTTATCTGTCACGACTCCGGCGTTTATATTGTTCATATGGACCTTCAAATTGCAAATCGGAATATTTCAACTTCTGATGCAGTGAATGATGCTGATTGGGATAATGAAGGCGATCTTTGGTTGGCCTACTATGCCGGACGTCGTCGGGCTGAAGAATACGACTCGGAAGGGGCTACAGGCACTATTTCTCCTCAAATTCAAACCGGCTTCAGCTCGTTTGAAATTCTTTCAGACGGTCGAATTGTTATGGGCGCCTACGATAAGAAAGTGTATGTTTCTGCGAACGACGGTACGATTTTGACGACCTTATCTGAACCTTCAGCGATTGTCAATGTGATCATGGAAGACCATAATGGGGATTTACTTGTAGGGACTGCAAATGGGAACTTGTACCGCTATGATACCACCACTTGGGCTGTTGAAACACTTTCGTTATCCCATGGGAACTCGCTTGTATCATTAGAGGAGTACGACAATTTGACCTACCATGTTGGAACTCAAAACGGTAAACTAACACAAGTTGATGTCACTGGGTTTGCCGAAGGAGACACGTATGCATCCTCCGGGAAAGTGATTGGTTCAAAAGAGGCATTCACTGGTGAGATTTACATTGTCACCTCAACTTCGACGACTTCCAAAATACGACTGTATGGTGTCGATACGGATGGAGATGGTTTTACCGACCAAGACGACGCGTTCCCAATGGAATTTACCCAATGGGCTGACGCTGATGGAGATGGCTATGGTGATAATCTCAATGGCTACCTCGCCGATATGTTTCCAACCGAGCCCTCTCAATGGGCAGATGCAGATGCCGATGGCTATGGAGACAATGTAGACGGTGTAAACGGTGATGCTTTCCCAAGCAACAGTGAACAATGGACCGACACTGATGGAGACGGCTATGGCGACAACGCAAATGGCCTTGAAGGTGATAAATTCAAGAATGAACAAACACAATGGTATGATTCAGACCAGGATGGTTTTGGAGATAATCCAAACGGTATCACTCCAGATGCATGCCCTACCCTTAACGGATTCTCGAAAGAAGATCGTTTTGGATGTCTTGATTCTGATCTCGATGGCTATTCCAATCCCACTGCGGATTGGACGGTTGCACAGGGTGCCGATGCTTTGCCACAGCAAAGTACCCAATGGAGAGACGGTGATGGTGATGGTTACGGTGA
>TARA_B110000483_G_scaffold171268_1_pt1 | contig 10691 bp, 7 predicted proteins | sample TARA_B110000483 | Tara Oceans TARA_B110000483 (sample SAMEA4398176) | marine metagenome | biome: Polar Biome; feature: [SRF] surface water layer (ENVO:00010504); material: water (ENVO:00002006), including particulate matter (ENVO:01000060) such as... | depth 5 m
TTTATGGATTGCAGCTGGAATTGGGTCTTTGTTACTTTGCTGTAGGCCTTTCGATCATCGGAAATCTGGTCGCTGCCTTTGTCTTTCCAGAAAACAAGCGTCTGTCTGAACGCGAAAACCTATCCATGGTGATGTTCGATTTGCTGCAATTGGGCTTCTTGTTGTTCCTTTCTGGTGGTATGCACAATCCGTTTGCATTGTTGCTGTTGGGTCCAGTTACTGTGTCAGCCGCGGTCCTTACAACGCGGTCGACCCTACTAGCAGGTGGCACTGCAATTGCGATGGTGACGCTGCTGTCCAAGTTCCATCTATCCCTTAGGACTGACCAAGGGTTTATCCTGCGCGTGCCCGATGTTTTCCTGTTTGGGAACTGGATCGCATTAGTCATTGCCATTGTATTTATCGGGGCCTATTCGCGTCGGATTACGTCTGAAATGCACTCTATGTCCGATGCGCTAACCGCCACTCAAATGGCCCTGTCGCGCGAACAAAAGTTGACTGATCTAGGCGGCGTTATCGCTGCTGCAGCCCATGAATTAGGCACTCCTCTTGCCACGATCAAGCTCGCCAGTTCTGAGTTGATGGACGAATTGGAGGATCGCGAAGATTTACGCGAAGATGCTGCATTGATCCGTGAACAAGCAGACAGGTGTCGCGATATTTTACGCGATATGGGTCAGGCAGGAAAAGACGATTTGCACCTGCGCCAAGCACCCTTGATGACCGTCATCGCAGAAGCTGCCGAACCCCACTCCCATCGTGGCAAAGCCATGCACTTCTCACACGATCCATTAGCTGGTGTGGAAATGAGCCAACCCGCTATTTTGCGCAAACCAGAGATTATTCATGGGTTGCGTAATCTGGTGCAAAACGCCGTCGACTTCGCCAGCAAGAATGTTTGGGTCGAAGGACATTGGACTGCAGACACCATTTCAATCCGGATCGTTGATGATGGGACAGGTTTCCCACCTCATTTAATTGGACGCATCGGTGATCCCTTTGTCGGGCGCCGCAAAACGCCGTCTGAAGGTCAAGACCGGCCAGGGTATGAAGGTATGGGTTTAGGTCTGTTTATTGCCAAGACCTTGCTAGAAAGATCTGGTGCTGAACTGAGTTTTGCAAACGGGTCTGATCCATACATGACAGCACCAGATGCTGCCAAACATACTGGCGCAATTGTCGAAGTGAAATGGCCTCGCGACACGATTGATGCGCGCCACGGCAGCAACGCAATTCCACTTGGTGAAAACCAAAGATTTCTAGGGTAGTTAAACGACTTACCCATTGGTTAACGGGCTGTTAACCATTTCCGCTGACAGTTCCCCCAGAACATTGGACGGGGGATATGGCAGGAATGGAACTTTTTGATATTTTGATAGTCGTCGTAGCGGCCTTGCTAAATACCAGCCGTGTTGCACGGATCAGCGACGGCTCGGAACGCGCCCTACCCGAGATGGATTTCAGGCGGTGCGCTCGAAATGTGGGCGACCGAGTTCGGTCATCCGGTTCAGCACGGCTCCTGAACTACAAGAATAAGACCAATTTGACTTGCAGCTTGGCCACACCCACGCCACCATAGGCGTCATGGTAAACAACACCCTAAAAATTGATCTGGCAGACGCGAATGAGACTGCAAATCTTGCAGGTATTCTTGCGCAAAACGTCCAAATTGGTGACACAATTTTACTGACGGGCGCAGTTGGTGCCGGCAAAACACATTTTGCGCGTTCCTTTATCAAATCTCTTTTGACGGTGGACGAAGACGTGCCCTCTCCAACTTTCACACTTGTGCAGACATATGACACCACGGCTGGCGAAGTCTGGCACTCTGATCTTTACCGCTTAAACGCAGAACAAGAGATCGAAGAGCTTGGCCTTTTTGATGCAATGACCGAAGCAGTTTGCCTGATAGAATGGCCTGACAGATTGGGTAGCTATGCCCCAACTGATGCACTTCATATCGAATTAACACCTTCAAACATCTTGGATTCACGCGTGCTAATCGCGCAATGGAATGACCCAAAGTGGGATACAAAAACTAAGGGATGGCGCAGTGACTGATCGCGAAACTGCCATGACCAATTTTCTGGGAGCAACCCAGTGGAGCAATGCCCAGCGTGTGACCGTGGCAGGTGACGCATCCAATCGACGCTATGATCGGTTAACGCATGTTGATGGCACTGCCGCAATTTTGATGGATGCATCGCCAGAAAAAGGCGAGGATATCCGTCCGTTTGTTAAAATTGCGCAGCACTTGGATGCGATCGGACTGAACCCACCCAGCATCTATGCGCAAGACGAACAGCACGGTTTTCTGATCTTAGAAGACCTTGGCGATGACCTGTTTGTGCGGGTTTTAGAGGTATCGCCTAATCTTGAGGTCCCGCTTTACGAGGCTGCGGTTGATGTCTTAACTCATCTACACAAAGCACCCTATCCGCCGCTTTCCCCATATGAAACTGAGGTCATGACGCAAATGGCTGCGCTTGCTTATGAATGGTATGTTCTGGGTTCCACCGGTCAAATAGACCCTGCAAAAACCACTGTATTTTCGACCAAATTCAGTCAGCTTCTTACCCCCCTACAATCCGCACCCCACGTTTTGATCCAACGCGATTACCATGCTGAAAACCTTCTTTGGATGCCCGAACGAGACGGGGTTAAAAAGGTTGGTTTGCTTGATTTTCAGGACGCTATGCTGGGCCATCCTGCATATGATCTGGTGTCTGTTTTGCAAGACGCGCGGCGCGATGTGTCACCTGCAGTTCAGTCACAGATGAAGGCCCGCTACATCGCGCAAAACAATCTGAACGCCGATGAATTTGACACAGCTTATGCCCTTCTTGGTGCGCAGCGCAACCTACGCATATTAGGTGTTTTTGCCCGTCTTTGTATGCGTGATGGCAAAGCACATTACGTTGATCTTATTCCCCGTGTTTGGTCACATATCGAGACAAATTTAGCCCATCCAGCACTGTCTTCGATCGCAGGTATGGTTCTAAACGACCTTCCATTTCCAGATGAAACCATTTTATCCAAGTTGAAATCAAAATGCGCGACCGTTCCACATCTGTGATGCTTTTCGCTGCGGGCTTTGGCACGCGGATGAAGCATTTGACCGCCCATCAACCCAAACCATTGGTTCAGGTTGGAGGTAAGGCGCTGATTGATCACTCAATCGATTTGGCCCGCGCAATCACCCCCAAAAACATTGTCGCAAACCTACATTACCTTCCTCAAATGTTGGTCGATCATCTGAGTGGAACAGAGGTTCAGACTGTCACTGAAGCGCCTGATGTTTTGGAAACAGGGGGAGGGTTGCGCAATGCGCTGCCTCTTCTAGAAACCGACCCGGTATTTACCATGAATACAGACGCTATTTGGAAAGGGGCCAATCCTTTGCAACAGGCGTTGGACATTTGGGACCCCATTGAAATGGATGCACTGTTGGTATGTGTCCCTGTCGCGCAAACTGTTGGTTATTCTGGTGATGGCGATTTCACAATTGCATCCGATGGCCGTTTGGCGCGTGGGGCAGGTGTTGTTTATGGCGGCATCCAGATCATTAAAACTGACCTGCTCAAAACGATCAAAGAGCCATCGTTCTCATTGAACGTCATTTGGAACAAAATGCTAAAGAACGATCGTCTTTTTGGGATTTCATATGATGGCAACTGGTGCGACGTTGGACACCCTGAAGGCATCGCACAGGCAGAAGAGATGATGAATGTTTGATCCCCAAAACCCTACGCATTTGTTTGGCATCCCCAACGGTGTAGATTTTCCAAAATCGCTGGTGAATGGTCTGATCAAACGGATGGATGGCCACCCGCCCCATGAGATGGCGCAGGTCGAAGTCATCTTGAACACCCGTCGTATGGCACGCCGTATGCGGGATTTGTTTGATGCGGGCCCTGCCCTTTTATTGCCCCGCATTCGAATGCTGAACGAGATCGAGGATCTGCTGCCAGACCTTGATGTACCTAAATCCAATTCCGCACTTAAGCGTCGTTTGGAATTGGTACAGCTTGTCGCCAATTTGCTCGAACGCGAGCAAAGCTTTGCTGCGCGCGCATCGCTTTATGACCTTGCTGACAGCCTTGCCACTTTGATGGACGAGATGCAGGGCGAAGGCGTTTCGGCCGAAGCCATTGCGAACCTTGATGTCACAGATCAATCGGGCCACTGGGAGCGCGCAAAGACGTTCATCAATATTGCGCAATCCTACATCGATCTGTCCCAAGACACGCCTGACACCGAAGCACGCCAACGTATCATTGTGCAAAATCTGGTTGAACGTTGGGAACACACCCCGCCAAAGCATCCCATTATCCTTGCGGGTTCAACAGGATCACGCGGCACGACATTGATGCTGATGCAAGCCATCGCAAGACTGCCAAATGGTGCTGTTATCCTGCCCGGTTTTGATTTTGATATGCCAACAGATGTGTGGACCAGCCTGTCTGACGCGATGCTATCGGAAGACCACCCGCAGTTCCGTTTTCACAAACTGCTACTGTCGTTGGAAACGTCGTCAGATGACGTGATCCCATGGGCCGATGACGCGCCTGCCGCCCCTGCCCGTAATAAACTGGTTTCCCTTGCTCTACGCCCAGCGCCTGTCACAGATGCGTGGTTGTCTGAAGGCCCCAATTTAACTGGTATTGCTGAAGGGTTGAAAGGCGTCACGCTGTTACAAGCTGAAACGCCACGCGATGAAGCGTTGGCCATTGCGATGCGCCTGCGCAAGGCTGCTGAAGACGGCCAAACAGCAGTACTTATTACGCCTGATCGAATGTTAACGCGACAAGTGTCGGCGGCATTGGATCGTTGGGATATTCTGCCCGATGACAGTGCGGGTTCACCGCTGCATCTTTCCCCTCCCGGGCGGTTTCTGCGCCATGTAGGTGGGTTGTTTTCCCGTTTGCTAGATACTGAATCCTTACTGACATTGCTAAAACATCCGATGACCCACAGCGGTGATGATCGCGGGTTACACCAATTAAACACTCAACGGATCGAACTGCGCATTCGCCGTGATGGGCTGCCTTATCCCACTGCTGAAGGGGTGTCAGAGGTCGCGCAAAAAGCAGCAGCCAAACTAGACCCGCCAACCACACTCACCGATTGGGCGGATTGGGTTGCCCAGACGTTTTGCAATCTGCATTTCGCAGGAGACCGCACCTTGGCCGATTGGACCGCCCTCCACATCCAAGTGGCTGAAGCGATAGCATCAGGCCCTATGGGCGAAACTACGGGTGAATTGTGGTTGAAATCCGCAGGTCAAAAGGCCCGCAAAGTAATGGAAACCCTGACGGAACACGGGAAGTACGGTGGCGAAATGTCCGCCTCTGACTATGTTGATCTGGTGGGTGCTTTGCTATCAGGCGAAGAAGTGCGCGACCGCGATGCGCCTCATCCAAACATCAAGATTTGGGGCACGCTTGAAGCCCGCGTTCAAGGGGCTGATTTGGTTATTTTGGGCGGGCTGAATGAAGGCACATGGCCCGAAGCCCCCAAACCCGATCCATGGTTAAATCGCGCTCTGCGCAATCAGGCGGGTTTGCTGCTGCCCGAGCGGCGCATTGGTCTATCAGCACATGATTTCCAACAGGCCGTTGCCGCAGAAGAGGTCTGGATCACGCGATCTGTACGGTCAGACGATGCAGAAACTGTGCCCTCGCGCTGGCTGAACCGCTTGCAGAACTTATTAGGCGGTTTACCCACACTTGATGGACCTGAAGTGTTGAAGGAAATGATCGCGAAAGGCGATGAGTGGTTGGCTAAGACAAAAGTACTGGAGAAGCCCACACCTGTTGATCGTGCCCATCGCCCCTCCCCACGTCCACCAATCGCTGCGCGCCCACATGCCCTGTCCGTGACTGAGATCAAGCGTCTGATCCGCGACCCCTACGCAGTGTATGCCAAACACACATTGAAACTGCGTGCCCTGAATCCAATCGTACAATCCCCAGATGCACCTATGCGCGGTATCTTGATCCACTCCGTTATGGAGGTGTTCGTTAAAGACATAATGGCAGATCCGTCTTTGCTGACCTCAACACACTTGATGAAAGTTGCCACAGACGTGCTGGGCCGCGACGTGCCTTGGCCTGCGACCCGTGCGCTTTGGTTGGCAAAGCTATCGCGCGTTACAGATTGGTTTGTCGCCAGAGAAGCAGAGCGCCAAGCCCGCAGCACACCCGTTGCATTTGAAAAGCAAGCCAAGGGTGTCATGAGCATGCCCAAATTAGACTTTACCCTTACCGGATATGCGGATCGGATTGACCAAACCGGTCCCGATAGCGTTGCGATTTTTGACTACAAAACCGGGACACCCCCGACTGAAAAACAGCAGGCCAAGTTCGACAAACAATTGCTGATCGAAGCGGCAATGATGGAACAAGGCAGCTTTAAACATGTGGGTGTGAACACGGTGACGGAAGCTGTGTTTATCGGTCTGGGAAGCAAGCCTGTTGAGGTGCGCGCCCCATTGCAAAAAGAACCGCCTGCTAAGGTGTTGGATGAACTCGCGCAATTGATCCGCGCCTATTTGTCCATTGAGCAGGGTTTTACCTCGCAACGCACAATCCAAAGCGAACGGGAGCGCGGTGATTACGATCACCTTGCGCGTTTTGGGGAATGGGACGGCACCGATATTCCTGTGCCAGAGGATCTGACATGATGACACCGAACGAAGCTACGCGCCGCCAATTGGCCGCAGCAGATCCAACCACGTCTACATGGCTTGCAGCCAACGCAGGTTCGGGCAAGACCCGCGTTCTGACGGACCGCGTGGCCCGTCTGCTTTTGGACAAGGTCCAGCCGCAACATGTTCTATGCCTAACCTACACCAAGGCCGCCGCATCAGAGATGCAAAACCGTCTTTTCAAGCGCCTTGGTGATTGGGCCATGTTGCCAGATGCAGAATTGCGCCATGCCCTGACCGAATTAGGTGTGCGCCACAATCCGGATGGCGATCAGTTGCGCGATGCCCGCACATTGTTTGCCCGTGCGATTGAAACCCCCGGTGGATTGAAAATCCAAACTATCCACTCGTTCTGCGCCTCACTTCTACGCCGCTTTCCGTTGGAGGCTGACGTAAGCCCACAGTTCAAAGAGATCGAAGAACGCGCAGCTGATATGCTGCGCGGTGAGATCATGGATATGATGGCAGACGGATCAGAAGCGGGTTTGGTTGCCGCACTTGCCAACCAATACTCAGGCGAAGATTTCTTACGATTGACCCGGGAGATTGTCAGCCACCGTGCTGCATTTGCAAATCCACTGGCGTGGGATGATTGCCTCGCACTGTTTGGTCAAGCCGCGGGACTGGACGAGGCAGGGATTGAAGGCTTGGCGTTTCAAGGTGGTGAACGGCAGCTGCTGGATCAGCTGATCCCCGTTTTAATCGCCAAAGGTGGCAATGATGGCAAGGCGGGCGAAAAGCTGAAGATGGTTAGCACATTGTCCCTCAAATCTTTGCCCGTTTTAGAAAGTGTTTTTCTAACTGGTGGCAGTGCCAAAGACCCGTTTTCAGCCAAGTTAGGGACGTTTCCAACCAAAGCAACCCAAAGCAATGTTGAAGCATTGATGCCCCACTTAAAGGCATTCATGCTGCGGGTCGAAGATACGCGAGATAGGCGTTTGGCCCTACAATCTGCGCGTCGAACACAGGTTTTACACGACTTTGCTCATGCCTTCGTTGGAAAATACGAACAGGCCAAACTGGTGCGCGGCTGGTTGGACTTTGACGATCTGATCCTAAAGGCACGTCATCTTTTGAATGACGAAAAAGTGGCTGCGTGGGTGTTGTTCCGCATTGATGGCGGCATCGACCATATTCTTGTGGATGAAGCCCAAGACACCAGCCCAGACCAGTGGGATGTGATCCGCAAACTGGCCGAAGAATTCTCGAGCGGAGATGGTGCCCGCGAAGATGTCAAACGTACTTTGTTTGTTGTTGGAGATAAAAAACAGTCCATCTATTCATTCCAAGGGGCAGACCCGCGTGAATTTGACCGGATGCAGGAAGAGTTTAAGGAAAAATTCACAGCCATTGGCGCACCTTTCCAAGAGACCACTTTGGATTTTTCATTCCGTTCCTCTGCTGCGATTTTGCGTATGGTGGATCAGGCCTTTGACAACAAAACCCAAGCTGGGTTTGTGCAGGATTCAAAGCACATCGCATTTAAATCCGATCTGCCCGGTCGCGTAGACCTGTGGCCTGTCATCGAACCCATCAAAGACGACGATGAACGTGATTGGTTCGATCCCATTGATCGGCGCAGCGAACAGCACCACACCGTGATTTTAGCGGATCAAATTGCTCGATCCATCGCCAGGCTGATTAACGAAAAACACACTATTCCTGATGACGGACCAAACGGTACGACGATCAAACGCCCTATTACCGCCGGTGATTTCCTGATCCTTGTACAACGCCGCTCTGCTCTATTTTCTGAGATCATTCGCGCCTGTAAGGTTCAGAAATTGGCCATAGCAGGTGCCGATCGGCTAAAGGTTGGCGCTGAATTGGCGGTGCGTGACCTTGGTGCGTTGCTTTCCTTTTTGGCGACGCCAGAAGACAGTCTATCGCTTGCCACCGTATTGAAATCCCCACTGTTTGGGTGGAGCGAACAACAACTGTTCGACGTGGCACACCGCAGAAGCCAAGAGCACCTATGGCAAAACCTGCGTGATCGCGCAGATGATTTTCCAGGTACGGTACCTGTCCTGCGCGATCTGCGCGACAATGCTGATTTCTTGCGCCCTTACGATCTGATTGAACGCATTTTGACCCGTCATGATGGACGGCGCAAATTGTTAGGGCGTTTGGGTACAGAGGCAGAAGACGGCATTAATGCATTGCTGTCCCAAGCGCTGGCATATGAGCGCACAGCGGTTCCCAGCCTGACAGGGTTCATCGTCTGGATGAAGGCCGATGATCTGAACATCAAACGTCAAATTGATAGTGCGTCAGACCAAATTCGCGTGATGACGGTGCATGGATCAAAAGGCCTTGAAGCGCCCATCGTGATTTTGCCTGACACTGGTAAACGCAACATTCAGGTCAAAAGCGATGTAATCAAAATGGGTGATGTACCCGTTTGGAAAGCGCGCGAAGGTGAAACACCCAAGACAATGCAGGACGCATTGGAAGAGATGAAAGACGCCCAGCGCAATGAACAGCTGCGCCTGCTTTATGTTGCGTTGAGCCGCGCAGAGAAATGGCTGATCGTGGCCGCCGCAGGTGATTTGGGTAAGAGCGAGCCATCATGGTACCACACTGTTCAGGGCGCGATGGAACATGCCGGTGCGGTAGACACATCCATGCCCGAAGTTGGCCCGATCTTGCGGGTTGAACATGGTGATTGGGATGCTCCTGTTTTTAAACAGAAGACGGTGCCTTTGACAAAAATCCCCATATTAGAGACCCTTTACACTCAAAAACCTGCCCATCCGGTTGAGGCAGTCAAAACCCTTTCACCATCTGATCTGGGTGGTGCCAAAGCCCTTGCAGGTGAGTTGGGAATGGATGAGGATATCGCCCTTTCATACGGTAGTTTGGTGCACTGGCATCTAGAACACCCGAATAAATCCACTGAACAGGGTTTTGGGTTGTCAGAAACCTTGCGAACCCAAGCGAAGGCCGAGGCAGTTGCAGTTTTGGATAAGCCCGAATTGGCCCATGTCTTTGCACCCGACACCTTGGCAGAGATTTCGATCACTGCCCCCATCGGATCGCAGCGCATTCATGGCACGATTGACCGTTTATTGATCACCAACAATAAGATCACCGCGATCGATTTCAAAACCAACCGCGCCATTCCACATTCAGCTGAGAATTGCCCAATTGGTTTGCTTCGCCAAATGGGTGCCTATGCCTGTGCATTACGTGAAATTTATCCCGATCATGAGATCGAAACAGCTATATTGTGGACCAACACACAAAGCTTAATGCCTTTAACACACGATCTTGTGTCTCAGGCGCTAAAGACATCAACATATCTTGACCTTTGAACACTGGGTACATAGATTCCCAACCAACAAATTAGCCCCTTGAGGAGAAGCCAAATGGCAACCGTTGCAGTATCAGACGCACAATTCGAAGCAGAAGTCACAAATTCAGACATCCCGGTTGTTGTTGATTTTTGGGCAGAATGGTGTGGACCTTGTAAACAAATCGGCCCATCACTCGAAGAATTGTCTGAAGAGCTGGGTGGCAAGGTCAAGATCGTCAAAGTTGACGTCGACACTAACCCAAACTCAGCAGCAAAAATGGGTGTCCGTGGCATCCCTGCCCTATTCGTCATCAAAGACGGCCAAGTTGTTGCAAACATGGCAGGCGCAAAGCCAAAAGCAGCGTTAAAAAGCTGGATCGAAGAGTCACTCTAAGACTAAACTGATCACGTACTTAAAGGCATCCGTTCACGGGTGCCTTTTACGGCATTGCTAAGTTGTTGAGTTTGCGGGAAGCAGATAGCCTAAGATCATGAAAATCCCAGCACTTTTACCGCACCTCAAGGGCTTGCGTTACCCTCGCGAGATTATCGCCTATGCCGTTTAGGCATACCACAGGTTCGCTCTGAGCACAGCCGATATCGAGGACTTGCTTGCCAAGCGCGGTGTCTAAGTCAGTCGGGAAGCGGTACGTCTTTGGGTCAATCGTTTCGGCACTCACTTCGCAG
>TARA_B110000483_G_scaffold46126_1_pt1 | contig 10675 bp, 9 predicted proteins | sample TARA_B110000483 | Tara Oceans TARA_B110000483 (sample SAMEA4398176) | marine metagenome | biome: Polar Biome; feature: [SRF] surface water layer (ENVO:00010504); material: water (ENVO:00002006), including particulate matter (ENVO:01000060) such as... | depth 5 m
TAACTATCAACAACAACACAGACATCATCGAGCACTAGCAGCAGCTCTCGTTGTAACTCTTCCATCTCTCTATTAGATAATAAGTCGACTTCAATCGTCATTAATGCTTCTTTTTCTGCGCCCTGCACAAAAGCTGAAGAAATCTCCTTTACTGCTGTTGCGGCATCGCGTACCACCCATACCGGGTTGCTTTGTAGTGTGAAGATATTTAATCCACGACGATTAAGCGCCATACGCAAAGAATCAACCAGAAATGGCATATCGCGCTGATTAACGTAAATAGTGGAGTATTGACTGGACCAGCCATCTGTTTGTACCGATGGGTTGAACACTCTAACCTTCGCTGTCTTTTCCGCAGCATCGATAAAGGGCTGCTCGGCGAAAAGATATAAACCCCAGATATTCCAAAATATATCCTCGGACGGTCGTTTCAAATAGTCCGCATCGGGATAAAAATGGATGGCATTCGCCGTAAAGTTATTGAAATGTGCTTGTTGAGACTTATTGATTTTCTTCTTGGCAATCCCAGCCAATGATTCAATTAAATCTTGACGACGGTCATCTTTTTTTACATCCATGAGAAGAATTTGCAACCTTTTCGTGTTTTTAAAGTCTGTAAATTAAGCACACAGTGTGCTTTTAATCTAAGGTAACAAATTGCTGCGCTACTGTGTAAAACTATTGTTGTTTTTTCAACTGTTTCGGCGCAATTTTATGGTCCCATTACAAAATAGTTTAAACCATCAAAACAGAGTTTGTGTGTTGTAACTGAAGATACTAGAATCACACCCCGAAGAAATAAGTCACAACCATAGATAGAGGTAGCCCTTGCAACAAGATATCGAACAACTCAGACAGTGGCTAGGCGGCAGAATTGTCGGTCAAGAACATCTTATTGAGCGCCTTATGATTGCGCTACTTGCGGACGGCCATCTTTTGGTTGAAGGCGCGCCCGGCCTGGCAAAAACCAAAGCCATCAAGACGCTCTCTGAAGGGCTTGAGGCTGACTTTCACCGCGTCCAGTTTACACCCGACCTGTTGCCGGCAGATATTACTGGTAGTGACATTTACCGCCCCCAAGAAGGTACCTTTGAATTCCAAGCTGGGCCGTTGTTCCATAACTTGGTGCTTGCTGATGAAATCAATCGCGCACCGGCCAAAGTACAATCAGCACTCCTAGAGGCCATGGCAGAACGCCAAATTTCAGTCGGCCAAAACACCTACCCACTACCCGAATTATTTTTGGTAATGGCGACCCAAAACCCAATTGAGCAAGAAGGTACCTATCCATTGCCCGAGGCGCAAATGGATCGTTTTCTAATGCACATTATGGTTGACTATCCGGCACCTGAAACTGAGCGGGCTATTCTAGCTCTATCTCGGCAAGAAGCTCGTAACGAGCCTGGAAGTCCAATTACGCCTTTAAGTCAAAAAGTTCTACTTGCTGCGAGACAGGAGATTAGCCATGTACATATGTCCGAGGCGGTGGAAGAGTATTTAGTACAACTTATTTTAGCCACACGTAACTCTGAGTCATATGGTGGCGAACTCGCCCAATGGCTGGATTATGGCGCCAGCCCAAGAGCAACCATTGCACTGGATAGCTGCAGTCGGGCGCTGGCCTGGATGGAAGGTCGAGACTTCGTGACACCCGACGATATTCGCGCTATTGCCCACGATGTATTACGCCACCGCTTAATATTGAGTTTTGAGGCTGAGGCCAGCGGCATAACCGCCAATCAAGTAATCGACAAACTCTTGGACACTGTGCCGTCCGCCTAGTGAAGCAACCGTAATGACAGTGATAGACGAACATCAACATCATCCCGCCATCGCCAGTCTCCACGATATGGTGAAGCTGCGTTATGGTGCTCGTGAGTTAACCGGATTCCCCAAGGTACAGGCACGGCAAATGCTGGCGGGCGGTCATAAATCTCGCTTCCGTGGTCGTGGCATGGACTTTGATCAAGTACGTATTTACCAACCTGGTGACGATGTTCGCAGTATCGACTGGCGCGTAACGGCAAGAACCCAAGTACCTCACACTAAAATATTTAGCGAAGAGCGAGAACGGCCTATTTTGGTGATTAGCGATCTACGTAGTCCGATGTTCTTCGGCAGTCAACGTTTAAAATCAGTGGTCGCCTGCGAGATATCTGCAGCCCTAGCCTGGGCCGGATTGTCCGCGAATGATCGAGCCGGCGGCTTAATCTTTGGACAGCAAGAACAAATGGACGTCAAACCTCGACGCAGCCACCACGCTGTCCTGAAGTTTATTCATGGCCTACAGGACTACAGCGTCAAATTACTCCATCTGAAAGACAGTGATAAATCGGATACTGACCGCTACAGTCTTGCCGAGATTCTTGAGGAATCTCGGCGTTTTGTACTCCCCGGCAGCACCCTGTTTATCGTCAGTGATTTTCACGACCTAAACGACGACTGCGAGCGTCATCTATTTGAACTGGCACGCCACGCTAACCTCAATTTCTGTCATGTGTTTGACGATATTGAAAAACAACTGCCGCCACCGTCGCTATATGCAGTTAGTGATGGTCTGCATCAAACGCTACTTGACACGAGCAACTCCCAATTGCGTGAGCGCTTTCAGCAAGCATTCGTCGACCGCAGTATGCGCTTGCGTAAAATGAGTGAAAAACTGTCTGCAGGCCTACTGCCATTTAATACCGATGATAGCGTTATTAATGTACTGCGACGTGCCTATGGCAAAAGACGCAGTAGTCGAAGAAGTCGTTAATTATGCAAGCCGATTCCCTAGCGCAACTTCGCGACATTCAATTACCTGAACCCATTTCTTGGTGGCCACTAGCACCGGGCTGGTGGGTGTTAATTATCTTGGCTACGGGTATTTTTGGATGGGCTGGGTTGCAACTGATCAAACGCTACCGAGCCAATCTTTATCGTCGTCAGGCCGCACTCAAACTGGGGCAAATCACCACTCAACCAGACTTCACATCTAATCAAAAATTGGTGTTGGTGTTTGAAATTCTTAAGCAGACAATCAATAGCGCCTATCCAGAAAAGAACGTTAGTAGTCGCGACATCACTCGCTTTGTCGAATTTTTGCAACTTAGCTGTAATGTTCCTATTTTTGAAGACTTACCGGCTGACTTAAATTCCATACTCTATGGGAAAGACGCTACCGTACAAAACAGTAATGAGCTTCTTGAAAAGTTGCTGGTCAGCGCGGCGATCTGGATCAAAAAGCATCATTCACAGAGTAAATTGGAGGCTATGACACCATGTTGAGCCTTATTTGGCCATGGGCGTTAGCCCTAGCACCTCTGCCCTTCATTTACCGCTGGTTGCGAAAACCGGCAGAGATCCATATCCGAGCTCTGCGCGCACCCATGCTCGCAGCCGCCGCCGCGGTTGAACCGGCATCACTAACCATGACCACCTGGCGTAACCGGCTGTTAATGACCTTATTAACGCTGTGTTGGGTCAGTGTGCTACTGGCAATTGCACGGCCCGTTTATATTGGAGAGCCCGTAGCACTGCCCACCGCGGGTCGTGACATCCTCATTGCAGTAGATATCTCTGGCAGCATGGAACGCAAAGATATGGTCATTCGTGGTCAAGCAGTTGATCGTCTGGTAGCCGTCAAAGCAGTGGTGGGCGATTTTGTTGTAGAACGGGCTGGAGATCGATTAGGTCTGGTTCTGTTTGGCGAAAAGGCCTATCTGCAAACACCTCTGACCTTTGACCGAGCAACTATGCAAACGCTTTTACTTGAAGCGCAGATTGGCTTTGCTGGCAACGGTACGGCAATAGGCGATGCCATTGGCCTGTCCGTAAAACGGCTGCAAGATCGCCCTGCAGATCACCGTATATTAATTCTACTCACAGACGGCTCTAATAACGCTGGCGCTCTCCAACCTGATGAAGCGGCTGACCTTGCTCGACGTGCCAAAGTTAAAATCTATACCATAGGGATAGGCGCAGAGCGCCAAGAGCAGCGCGGTTTGTTTGGTCGCACCACGGTCAATCCCAGCGCAGACTTAGATGAGCAAACTCTCATCAAAATTGCCCGAACTACCGGTGGCCAATATTTCCGAGCGCGCGACCCACAAGAATTGGCGTCAATATATGAGCAGCTCAACAAATTGGAGCCTATTGAACAGGATGCAGAAACAATACGTCCAGTAGCCACTTTATTTCATTGGCCTCTCGGCGCGGCCTTCTCGCTAAGCCTGATTATTTTTGCTGCTAATCGTCGCAGGGGGGAAACGCGTTAACCCTATGTTTGAGAATCTAATTGAGCTGAGTAATAACTTTCACTTTCTGCGACCCTGGTGGTTCGCGGGCTTTCTTCCTGTGGCTGCTGTGGTGGCTTTTTATAGCTGGCGCAAACGCAGCGCCGGTAGCTGGGAAAATATCATCAACCCGGAACTTCTACCTTTCTTAATGCAAGGCTCTGAGAGTAAAAAAGCCCTCAGTAGTACTTGGTTGTTGAGTATTGTTATTTTGGCATGGATCATCTGCTGCCTGAGTCTGGCCGGTCCAACCTGGCAACAACTACCCCAACCAGTTTACAAGCAGGATGCAGCCCTAGTAGTAGTGCTCGATTTGTCACCATCTATGCTAGCCGAAGATATTTCGCCCAGCCGTCTGGTGCGTGCTCGCTATAAACTCATTGATGTTTTAACGCGACGAACAGAGGGAGTGGCTGGTTTAATCGTCTACGGTGGTGATGCACATACTGTTTCACCGCTAACTGAAGACAGTAATACTATAGTCAGTATAGTGCCCGTGCTGGCGCCAAGTTTATTACCTGAATATGGCAGTAATGTTGAAGAGGCGCTGGCCAGCGCGGTTGATCTAGCCGTCACTGGTGGTTATCAGCAGGCGGATATCTTATTAATTAGTGATGGTATTCATAGATCCGCACTGAGCGAACTCACACCCATTATTTCACAGCAGGGAGACTTCCGTCTGTCGATTCTCGGCGTTGGCACTCCGCAGGGTGCGCCCATCCCTACCGGTGCTGGAGGCTTTGCAAAACAAGCCAATGGTAATATGGTGGTTGCAAAACTAAACGTCACCGCACTACAACAACTAGCCGCTAGCAACGGCGGTATCTATCAGACGCTGAGTGCCGATGATAGTGATGTCGACGCACTGTTAATCGCTATGGACTCCATCTTCCCCGATAACACCCGTGAGACTGATCGGTCTTTTGACCTTTGGGACGACCAAGGCTTTTGGTTGGTGTTACTTTTGCTACCCGTTGTATTGTTAAGCTTTCGCAAAGGCACCCTAGTCGCCGTACTTTTACTCCCCTTGGCATTTAACACCCAACCTGCACAAGCATTTGAATGGAAAGATTTGTGGAAAACCCCCAACCAACGGGCAGCAGAGGCTCTAAGTCGCGGGGATTATGAGACTGCTCAGGATCTCTTCGAAGATCCAATGTGGCGTGGCAGTGCTGCCTACAAAGCAGGTGATTTTGAGCAAGCAACCACTAGTTTTTTAAATAATGACACCGCGCAGGGACACTATAACCGCGGTAATGCATTGGCCCAAGATGGTGATCTGCAAGGGGCTATTGATGCTTATGATAGGGCCTTGAGTTTAGATCCGGATATGCAAGATGCCATTGCTAACCGTGCATTAGTAGAACAACTCAAAGATCAGCAACAGGATCAAGATCAAGATCAACAAAATCAGCAGAGCCAGTAGCAAGATCAAGAACAGCAGGACCAAGAACAGCAAAATCAGGATTCATCGGGTCAGGATCAAGAACAAAAGAACCAAGATTCGCAGAGTCAAGATCAGTCACAACAAGACAAAGAGGAGAAGGGAAAGCCTGATTCAGAAAAGTCTGAGCAAGAAAAAACAGCTGATGAGAAGGCACTAGAACAGGCGGAAAAAGACGCTGAAGAAGCTGCAGCAGAGGCTGCACTGGACGAGTTAAGCGATGAGGAAAAACAAGAACAACAAGATATCGAAAAGATGCTTCGCCGTATTCCTGACGATCCGGGCGGCCTGCTGCGGGCAAAGTTTCGCTATCAGTCTCGGCAACAAAATCGACAACGCAAACCACCCAACAATCAAGAGCGCTGGTAAATGAATTTGTATTTCAAAAACGCTACTTTACTCATTAGCCTTATTTTAAGTCTGTCTCCCGCACTCAGTTGGGCAGAGCTAAGTACCAAGGTCGACCGTTCCGTGCTGGATACTAACGAAACACTAAGCCTAGAAATCCGCTATGACGGTCAAGTCCTTACTGGTGAGCCTGACTTCGCCGGCCTAGCAACCGACTTTGAGATTCTGTCTAACAACCGGCAACAAAGCTATTCCAGAAGTAACGGCAAGACTGAATCATTTACCGCTTGGACCCTACAATTACGGCCGAAAAGAGCGGGTATGTTGCTAATTCCATCGATCAGTTTTAAAGGTGACGTCAGTAATGCCGTAGAATTGCGAGTTCGGGCAGCTCCGGCCAATCCAACAGCTGCGAATCCGGGTAGCCAACCCATTTATACCGAAACTTTGGTTGACCGTGAAACAGTCTATGTTAATCAACAAATCATCCTGACCCATAGGCTCTACACCTCGATCAATTTGCGCGACTACAGTCTTTCAGAACTAAAAATAAATAACGTCATACTTCACCGCCTTGGTGATACAACCTATCAAAAAGTTCTCAATGGCAGAAACTATTTGGTACTAGAAGTTAAGTACGCTGTACTGCCCAAGAGTGTTGGCACCGTAGATGTCCCAAAACTGCGCTTTGGTGCCTATGAGGTCAACAGCCGCAGTCAATTTGGCGTATTCAATAACCGTGGCAACCAAGTCTTTAGAGACACCGAAGCCATAACCGTAGACGTGTTAGCACAGCCCGCACAAGCTGATGCGAGCGGCTGGATGCCCAGCAGTGAGGTCAAGCTTGAGCAACGATGGAGTGGTGATCTGGAGAATGCCACCGTTGGTGAGCCTATCACTCGCACCATCACCATAACGGCTAAAGGTTTAAGTAGCGCTCAGATTACCCCCTTAGAAGTCCCGCAGAGTCAAGATTATCGTATTTATCCCGACCAGCCTCAGCTTAGTCAAACGCTCTCTAGTGACGGTTTGAACTCAATAAGAGTTGAATCTTTGGCGCTGGTCCCAAATCAACCCGGAGAAATAACGCTTCCTGCTATTGAATTGCGCTGGTGGGATATTAACCAACAACAACAGCAGATCTCTCGCCTGCCTGCAACGACTATTCAGGTTTTACCTAGCACAAGCTCAGTCGATGACCAGACCAATCTAATAGGTCTGAAAGCAATTTCTAATAACCCTAGTGTCGCCGGCAGCAGTATTGCGACCGAGCCAGAACCTTCAGCGTTGAAAACCATTTCTCTAGCGCTTAATGCGCTACTTATTGTAGTTATTGTGGCTTTGTTGATGAGACAAAAGAATCAAGGGCCCAGAGATAAAACTCAAATAACATCGAAGCCAGAGCACTCTGCCCTACTGACGCTAAAACAGCAGCTGAAAGCTATAGAGGATGCTGCCAAAAATGATGACTATATGGCCATGCGTGATGCTATTTTAATTTGGGGTAAAACATTATTTTCTGAGCGGCCTCCAAACACCTTGAAAGCGCTTGCTGTAAGCTTGCAAGATACGGCTATTCAGCAACAATTTGAACAGCTTGATCGACAACTGTATCAAGGTATTATGGGTGATTCCGAGGCGCTAGATATTGACCAATTACTGCGTCACTTAAGAAAGCAATCCACTTTTAGTCGAGGAACTAATCAGGCTAAAAGCGCCGGACATGGACTCAAGGATTTATATCCAACATAAACACTGTAATCCGTTAGAATTTCGGCTTATCACCGATACACTGAGAGATACATAAGAAAAGTTTTTAAGGCACCGGTATTATTGCAAACGAATGAGGAGCTAGGATGAACAGCGACGAACACACTAAGCAAGCCAGCGATGTCAGCCAGATCGACAATCAAAAAAACTACTGGAAAGCTAATTTAAAACTCCTCGCCAAGCTTCTAGTGGTCTGGTTCACGGTATCTTTCGGCTGCGGCATTATTCTAGCCGATTGGCTCGATCAATTTTCAGTGTTCGGCTTCAAACTTGGTTTTTGGTTTGCGCAGCAAGGCGCCATTTATGTTTTTGTGGCGCTTATCTTCGTCTACGCTCGACAGATGAAACTGCTAGATCGCCAGTTTGGCGTTGGTGATGAGAATGACGCAGATCAGGAGTCTCAATCATGAGTACGCAAATGCTAACTTATCTATTTGTTGGGTTATCCTTTGCGCTCTACGTTGGAATCGCTATCTGGTCTCGAGCAAGCTCAACCAAGGACTTTTACGTTGCCGGTGGCGGTGTGCATCCCTTGGTCAATGGCATGGCGACCGCCGCTGACTGGATGAGCGCGGCATCATTTATCTCTATGGCTGGCATTATTTCTTTTATTGGCCGAGATGGCTCTGTGTACCTGCTCGGCTGGACCGGCGGCTATGTGCTTTTAGCCTTGTTACTAGCGCCTTACCTGCGCAAGTTTGGACGTTTTACCGTGCCTGATTTCATCGGTGAACGCTATTATTCTCAGACGGCCCGCATTGTTGCAGTCATCTGTTTGATTTTTGTTTCTTTTACCTATGTCGCTGGCCAAATGCGTGGGGTGGGCATCGTATTCTCGCGCTTTCTCGAGGTAGAGGTTAGCACTGGCGTTATTATCGGTATGGCCGTGGTATTTATGTACTCAGTACTTGGTGGTATGAAAGGCATCACCTACACGCAGGTTGCCCAATACTGCGTATTGATTTTTGCCTACATGGTACCCGCTATTTTTATCTCCATAATGATCACCGACAACCCTATCCCACAGTTGGGATTTGGTTCTGAGGTCAATGATGGTTCGGGACTTTCGGTGTTACAAAAACTGGATGGTGTGCTATTAGATTTAGGCTTTAGTGCGTACACCGAAGGTAGCAAGTCAACTATCGACGTATTTGCAATCACCGCAGCACTCATGTTCGGTACAGCGGGACTACCCCATGTGTTGGTTCGTTTCTTTACCGTACCCAAGGTCTCAGATGCACGCCTCTCCGCCGGCTATGCATTGGCATTTATCGCGATCCTTTATACCACCGCACCGGCCGTGGCTTCCTTTGCACGACTAAACTTGGTTGACACTGTGCACAATACTGCCTACGCGGATGCCCCAGAGTGGTTTGGCAACTGGGAGTCCACCGGTCTGATTGCTTGGCAAGATAAAAATAATGACGGCATTATGCAGTATGGCGCAGGCGCCGCCTTATCGCCGATTAAACCATCATTTGACGGTAACACTGGCGTGCATGGTGAGCGACTTTTGAGTAATCAGCCCACCGAATCGACCAATGAAGTGTATATCGATCGAGACATTATGGTCCTTGCTAACCCCGAAATTGCCGGCCTTCCCGGCTGGGTCATCGCCCTGGTAGCCGCTGGCGGGGTAGCTGCCGCGCTCTCTACTGCGGCGGGCTTATTATTGGTCATCTCCAGTGCAATCTCTCATGATCTGCTAAAGAAAACGCTGTTACCAAAAATAACTGAAAAACAAGAACTGCTATATGCTCGAATGGCGGCGGCTGTGGCAGTCTGCATTGCGGGGTTGTTTGGTATTTACCCACCGGCGTTTGTCGCCCAAGTGGTCGCATTTGCCTTTGGCCTTGCCGCAGCTTCCCTGTTCCCGGCTCTGCTATTAGGTATCTTCTCAAAACGCGCCAACAAAGAAGGTGCTATAGCAGGTATGTTAGTTGGTCTGGTGTTTACCTTCACCTACATTGCTTACTTTAAATTTGTCGCGCCTGAACTCAACAATACTGAACATTGGTTATGGGGTATTTCACCAGAGGGCATTGGCACCATAGGGATGCTACTAAACTTTGCTATTGCCATCAGCGTAAGTCGCGTAACGGCTAAGCCTCCGCAGTCTGTAGAAGAGTTGGTCGACAATATACGTATTCCCAGTGGTGCTAAGGCTGCTACCGAACACTGATAGTAGCGATTTGATAAGAAACAAAAAGGAGGCTACCGTCCTCCTTTTTGTTTTCGCTTGAATGGGCCAGACAAGTTTTTTCGGATAGTAAGATGCCTATAAAATAACAATATTATCCCTATCGTTTTGTGGGTAATTTCCGGTGTATACTTCGTTAAAATAATTAGAAAATAAAGAGGGTATTAACCATGAGTTCAATGAAATTCTTTACTTTGGCAACTTATTTATTGTCCACTTTACTACTGACGGCCTGCGGTAGTGACCCAGCAAAATTTGCCGACATTGATTCGCAGCGATTACTTAATGCCGCTGCAACCCCTGAAGAATGGCTCACCTATGGCGGTACCTATGATGAACAACGTCACTCTGGTCTGAAACAAATCGACACCTCCAACGTCAGTGAACTAGGTGTCGCTTGGACCTATGATCTAGCCACAGAGCGTGGTGTTGAGTCCACTCCGATTGTAGTCGATGGTGTTATGTACGTAACTTCTGCCTGGTCGGTGGTTTATGCCCTTGACGCAAAAACCGGAAGTGAACTCTGGGTTTATAACCCTAACGTTGATCGGGCGGTCGGCGCTAAAGCCTGTTGTGATGTGGTCAATCGCGGAGTAGCGGTATGGAAGGGCAATGTTTATGTCGGTGTTATTGATG
>TARA_B110000483_G_scaffold20735_1_pt1 | contig 10663 bp, 7 predicted proteins | sample TARA_B110000483 | Tara Oceans TARA_B110000483 (sample SAMEA4398176) | marine metagenome | biome: Polar Biome; feature: [SRF] surface water layer (ENVO:00010504); material: water (ENVO:00002006), including particulate matter (ENVO:01000060) such as... | depth 5 m
CCGCAACCTGATTAGCACCTTCAATTATAGTTTTATTAAAAGATAAACCCGAACCTAATCCAGACCCAATAATAATTCCAAAAACACTTTTATAATTAGAACCAGCCCCATCAACTGCTTCTGATAGAGTAAAGCAATTTGCATCATTCATAATTCGAATACTTCTTTTTAAAACTTCTTCTAAATCTTTCTGAAATGGTTGATTATTTAACCATGTGGCATTTGCATTTTTCACTAATCCGGTTTCTTGAGAAGAAGATCCGGGAATTCCAATACCTACAGAACATTCCGTTTGCGCAAATTGATCAAACTCTTGGACTAGATTTTTTATAACGTCAACACCTGATACGTAATTTTGACTATAGTTAAAACGCTTACGTTTAATTTCTTTTCCATTCTCATCTAGGAGTATTCCTTCTATTTTTGTTCCACCGTAATCTAATCCAATTTTAAATTTTGTTGTCATACTATTGTTAATATATATATTAGAACTAAATTAAATAACCCATAAAAAAATCATGAAAAAAATAGGAATCTTAACAAGTGGTGGTGATTGCGGTGGTCTTAACGCTGCTGTAAGATCTATATTTTATAGAGCTAAAGATACTTATGGTATGGAAGTTTTTGGTATCAGGGATGGCACTGTAGGATTAATGCAACGACCAGTTGCGAGCATCCCTCTAGATTATCAAACTTTTAGTGGCTCACTTTTAAGACAAGGCGGTACTTTTTTAGGAACCACAAATAAGGGTAATCCTTTTGAATTTCCGATGCCTGATGGCACAACAAAAGATAGAACCGCTGATATTTGCGAAGGTTATCATTTACTTGGATTAGACGGATTAATAGTAATTGGAGGAGACGGGAGTATGGCCATCCTTGATAAAATAGCCAAAGCAGGAAATTTAAATATAGTAGCGATCCCAAAGACAATTGATAACGATGTTGGGGCAACAGAGAGTTCAATAGGATTTAATACTGCAGTTCAAGTAGCGACTCAAGCCCTCGATAATCTTATTCATACGGCTGCCAGTCATCAACGCTCGATGATTTTAGAAGTCATGGGGAGAGATGCAGGTCACATCGCATTGAATGCAGGAATTGCAGGCGGCGCGGATATTATCTTAATTCCTGAAATAAAGTACTCTGTTGATAATATTGTTAAGAAATTAACTCAAATGAAAAATAGAGGAATCCTTCACTCTTTAATTATTGTAGCTGAAGCTGTAAAAACTGAAGAAGGTAAAAAATTTATGGTTAATTTCGCCGATGGGCAAAAAAGATTAGGCGGTATAGGTAATTATTTATCAGAGTCCATAATGAAAAAAACTGATATTGAATGTCGTGTAACTTCTCTAGGCCATGTGCAAAGAGGAGCCCCTCCTACTCCAAGAGATAGGATATTGGCGAGCGCATTTGGAGTTTACGCTGTTGATCTTTTAGCCCAAAAAAAGTTTGATCGTATGGTTGCTTGGAGAGATAGAAAAGTAATAGATGTGCCTATTTCTGAAGGAATAAATACTTACAAAGTAGTAGATCAAGAAGACTCCTTAATACAAACAGCATTAGCCTTAGGCGTTTATGTTGGCGATCTTACTTAATGATAGAACAAATAAATTCTATTAAAAACCAAAATACTTTTAAAAAATCTCTTTTTCATGGAACAATTTTTAAATTTTCTAATTCTAAAAATGCTCTTAAGATTGTCGATACTATAAAAAAAGAAGTGCGAAATTATTATTCTAATGATTTAGAGTCTTTGCATTTGGAAAAAGATGTAGAACTGATTTCTAAAGAATTAATTTCAAAATTAAAAAACCAAGATCAATTTTTAAATCTTTTTGAAGATTTTTTAAAAGAGATTAATTTTGAAATTGAGGATTGTTATAGAGATAAATTTGTAGTTAGGATTGCTCCTGCGGAATTTAAAAAGGCGACCTATGAGGCTTCAAGAATTGGTATTCATAGAGACACTTGGGGTACAAATATATTTGAACAGATTAACTGGTGGGCTCCTATAAATAATTTAGATCAGACCAATACTCTTATTTTTTATCCTGAATATTTTAATCAACCAATTAAAAACACCACCTCTACATGGGATCTTAATACTTATTTTAAAAAAAGAAAATTGGGTGAATTTAATTATCCTTCAGCCCCACAACTGCTAGAGGACTTAAAGAAAGAAACAGAAACTATAAGAGTGGATATCCATCCTGGAGAGATTTTATGTTTTTCAGGAAGTCATCTTCACAGTTCCACCAAAGAAAATTCTAATACATCTCGATTTAGTTATGAGATTAGAACAGTCTCTGACTCTGACATAAGAGGGAGAAGGTATGCTCCTAACGTAGATTGTGCTTTAAAAGTGAAATACCCGAAGATTTTCAAACATATGGTTACTAAAAACATATTGGAAATCAATTGATGATTTGCTAGTTTTTGGCTGTGAAAAGAAAATATTCAATATTTAGTATTCTAAAGAATGCGATGTCTAGCCATAAGAATTGGGAAAAAATGTGGCGTAGCCCAGAACCAAAAAATAGTTATGATGCAATAATTATTGGAGGTGGTGGTCATGGATTAGGAACAGCTTATTACTTAGCTAAAGAGCACGGTCTAACTAATATAGCAGTGATTGAAAAAGGCTGGCTTGGCGGTGGGAATACAGGTCGTAACACAACAATTATCCGTTCTAATTATTTATGGGACGAAAGCGCAAATCTATATGATCATTCTTTAAAACTTTGGGAAGGTTTAACTCACGATTTAAATTATAATGTAATGTTTAGTCAAAGAGGTGTGATGAATCTTGCTCACACTGAACATGATATCAAAGAAATTAAAAGGAGAGTAAGTGCTAATACATTAAATGGCATTGACTCAAAATGGATTTCAAAAGAAGAAATTCAAAAACTTGTACCTATTATGAATACAGATAATTTACGCTACCCTGTTCTGGGAGCTTCCTTTCAACCTAGAGCTGGAACTGCTCGCCATGATACGGTGGCTTGGGGGTATGCTATGAGAGCAGATGAAATGGGTGTTGATATCATTCAAAATTGTGAAGCTTATAAAATTTTAACTGAAAATGGAAAAGTGATTGGATTAGAAACCTCTAAAGGAATTATTAAATCTAAAAAAATCGGAGTAGTTGCTTCTGGTCATACCAGTGTTCTGGCAGAAAGTGCTGGAATAAGACTTCCACTTCAAAGTAAGCCACTTCAAGCATTAGTATCAGAGCCAATAAAACCCGTCATTGATACCGTTGTAATGTCTAATGCTGTACATGCTTATGTTAGTCAGTCAGACAAAGGAGAATTAGTTATAGGTGCAGGCACTGATGGTTATAACTCATTCACTCAGCGTGGAGGATTTGATGTTGTGGAAGATACGATCAGAGCTATGGTTGAATTATACCCAGTATTTGGAAAGATGAAAATGCTTCGCCAATGGGGCGGGATAGTTGATATTTCTCCTGATGCAAGTCCTATTATAAGCAAATGTGATATTCAGGGATTATATTTTAATTGTGGATGGGGTACCGGAGGTTTTAAAGCTACTCCAGGAAGTGCTAATGTTTTTGCTCATACTGTTGCGAAAGATGAACCTCATTCTATTAATGCCGCTTTTAGTCTTAACAGATTTGTTTCAGGAAAACTCGTAGACGAACATGGGGCTGCAGCAGTAGCTCACTAATTATGTTAATTATTAATTGTCCTTACTGTGGTCCCCGAGATCAGTGTGAGTTTACCAATGGTGGTGAGGCTCATGTTTCAAGACCATCTAATCCAGAAGAAGTGACTGACAAAGAATGGTCAGAGTATGTTTTTTTTAGATCTAACCCCAAAGGTATTTATTTTGAAAGATGGGTGCATAGTCATGGATGTAGAAAATGGTTTAACGCTGTAAGAGATACATCTACAGATAAGATCTTGATAAGTTATGAAATTAAAAATGATAAACCAGCGCTTATCGATCTCGAAGACAGTAATTTGACAACACCTTCAGGAGAGCCAGATGTTGGATCTGGTAACTTTACAGTAAAAAAATCATGAGCGCTCAAGACAATAAAGATGTTACTCATATAGCCTTTCATCAATCAATAAATTTTACTTTTGACGGAGTAAAATATAGAGGATTCAAAGGGGATACCATAGCTTCAGCTCTAATAAGAAATAATGTAAAGATTATTGGTAGAAGTTTTAAGTATCATAGACCAAGAGGAATCTATACTTGCGGTATAGAAGAACCAAATGCGCTTGTACAAATTTTGAACGAACATAACGACCCTAATACACGTGCAACAATAAAACAAATATATGAAGGATTAGAAGTAGAAAGTCAAAATCGTTGGCCTTCTCTAGAAAATGATTTGGGTTCAATTAATAGCCTTCTGTCTCCTTTATTTAGTGCTGGTTTTTATAATAAAACTTTTATGAGACCGAGAGGTTTTTGGAAAAAAGTTTACGAGCCTTTGATTAGAAAAGCAGCTGGACTAGGTAAACCACCAAAACCTTTTAGAACAACTAGTACTCAACTTCATCATCATGTAGATGTAGTAATTGTTGGAGGAGGTTTGTCTGGCTTATTAGCCGCCAAAAGCCTAGCAAAAACTAAACTTAAAATTTTAATTATTGAACAAGATAGCTTTTTAGGAGGGATTCTCAAAAACTCAAATAAAATCTCAGCAATTGAAAATAAAAATAATAGCTTATGGATTAAGGAGCTTGAAAAGAGACTAGAGAGTTTAGAAAATATTAAGATCTTAAAAAATACTTTAGCAACTACATATAATTATATTAACCATTTAATTGCTATTGAAGATCGGACAACAGGAACAATACCCTTAGATGGCAAAGTCGATCAGATCCTCCATAAAATAAGAGCTGATCATATAATTTTGGCTAACGGACATATTGAACGTTTAGTTTCATTTAGAAATAATGATCTACCAGGGGTCATGCTCGCAGGATCTTTTGAAAAATTTATTCAACGATACGGAGTTATTCCTGAGACTAATCCTGTAATTTTTAGTAATAATTCATCGTGTCTTAGTCTTATAAAAAAACTAATTGATTTAAATTGTAAACCTCAAGCTTATGTTGATTCGAGATCTGGAGATAAAATTGAGCCTGAGCTATTAGAAATAATTCATAAAGAAAATATAACTCTTTTTACAAATGCTCATGTAGAGGGTTGTGATGGAAAAAAACAAGTACAAGAAATTAGTGTGAGGGATGCCGAAGGAATAATTACTAAACTAAAATCTAAAATGCTTTGTGTTTCTGGTGGTTTTAACCCTGACGTACATTTATTCACTCAATCTAAAGGTATATTGTCTTGGGATGACGAATACTTAACTTTTAAACCTGATAGATCTTTTCAAAATACGATTGTTTTAGGATCAAATGCAGGAGTATTTGAATATAGTAAAGTTGTAAATGATATTAACACCAAGCTTAGCTTTTTGAATCATGAGCCTCTATCAGAAATAGATTTCACACTTAATGATACTGATAAATACTCAATTGAAAAATTATGGGAAATAAAACATGAAAAAGAATCCCGATGGTCAAAATCTTTTATTGATTTGCAAAACGATGTTACCACTAAGGATTTAAGACAGGGAATTCAAGAGGGATTTGATAGGATTGAACATTTAAAAAGATTTACAACTAATAGCATGGGAACTGATCAAGGTAAGATAAGCAGTATTAACGCCCTTGGGATAGTATCAGAAATACTAGACAAAAAAGTTTCTGAAGTGGGAACTACAATTTATAGACCTCCCTATGCTCCTTTAAGTTTTGCATCAATTGCAGGAAGAGGGACATATGATTTTTACGACCCAGAAAGAAAAACATCTATCCATGAATGGCATAAAAAAAATGGAGCTATATTTGAAGATGTTGGTCAGTGGAAGCGTCCTTGGTATTTTAAAAATCATCCAGAAGAAAATTTATATGAAGCTGTTCAAAGAGAAGCTATGCATGTTAGAAAATTTGCGGGTGTCCTAGACGGAAGTACTTTAGGTAAAATTGAAATAAAGGGCAGTGATGCACTAGAATTTATGAACCTAATGTACACAAATAATTTTTCAAAAATGAAACCTATGAGTGCGCGCTATGCTTTAATGTTAGGTGAAGATGGTATGATTATGGATGATGGAATTATATCAAAAATCAATGATAAGCATTTTATAGCTACTACAACCTCAGGAGGTGCCGCGAAAGTTCTTAGTCATATGGAAGAATTTGCACAAACGGAATGGCCTCATCTTAATGTATTCTTAAACTCTATTACTGAACAATTTTGTACATTTAATATAAGTGGTCCAAACACTCGTTTAATAATGGAGAAAGTATTTAAAGATATAAAGTTTGATAATGAAAATTTTCCTTTTATGACATTTGGAAATTTTACTTACTTGAACTCAACTATGAGAATTTTAAGAGCTAGCTTTACTGGAGAACTTGGTTATGAAATTTATGTAAGACCTTCTATTGCTTTGAAACTTTGGGAAGATTTATTTCGTTTTGGCAACGATGAAGGACTAATAGCATATGGAACAGAAACAATGCACCTGTTAAGGGCTGAAAAGGGCTATATTATTGTCGGTCAGGACACTGATGGATCTGTGACTCCTCAAGATATGGATTTAGAATGGATGATTGGAAAAAATAAAAAAGATTTTATAGGAAAGAGATCTTTAACAAGAACAGACACTATTAGGTCAGACAGGAAACAACTAGTTGGAATTAAACCCTTAGATTCGAATGATATCATTGAAGAAGGTCAGCACATTATTCTTACATCAAACATAAAACCACCTGTTAAAATGTTAGGTCATGTAACTTCTAGTTATGTCAGTCCTAATTTAGGACATAGTTTTGGAATGGCAGTTATCAAGGACGGTAAGAAATTAATTGGCTCAAAAGCTTATGTATCCTCAAGTTCTAAAGGGGCTTTTGAAATAGAAATTATAAAGCCAATTTTTATAGATGAAGAAAATAAAAGGTTAGTATCTTAATGAACTTGATATCATCTAACTCTGTTGAAATTAGAGAATTAAATCTTCGTCAAATTTTAATAAGAGGAGATCACACTCCTGCTCTTTTTAAACTTGTTAAATCTAAGTTTAAAATTTCTCTTCCAGAGAATAATCTTGAGATTGAAGAAGATAAAAATGTCATTTGCTCAAAAAGTTCTTTTGATCAATGGAATGTAATTTTTTTGAAAGATACAAAAATAGAAATTGATACTATTATTGATAAAATTAATGAAAATGAAAAATTGTTAGTAACTGATTATTCTGAAGGACAAATTTATTTGGAAGTCTCAGGAGAAAATAATATTTCTATATTAAATAAAGTTACTCATTTTGACTTTAGAGAGAAAAACTTTCCTCCCCTAACATCTGCACAAACTTTAATTGGAAGAGTTGATTGTAATATCTATAATTTAGAAAATAGACTATTGGTTACTTGCAATAGGTCTTTTGGTAATCATTTAAAAAACCAACTTATAGACGCTGTAAAATTCTAATTGACATCATATTTTGAAATAGATTAGGTTAAAATCTAAAATAGAAATAGGTAGCAGATGTCTAGTAAATCAAGAATAATAATTGTGGGAAGTGGAATAACCGGAGCTAGTACTGCATATCATTTAGCAAAACTAGGTTGGAAAGACATTACTGTCCTAGATCAAGGTCCTTTATTTGAAACTGGCGGTTCTACTAGTCATGCTCCTGGTGGAGTTTTTCAAACAAATCCATCAAGAATGATGTGTAAGTTTGCACAATATACAGTTGATTTATTACGCTCACTTGAGTTTGAAGGAAAGCCTTGTTATCACACAGTTGGAGGAATTGAAGTTTCGAAAACTAAAGAACGTCATGAAGATTTATATCGAAAATTAGGTTTAGCTCATAGTTATGGACTTTCTGATGCAAAAATTATTACACCTGAAGAAGTTCATAAAATGAGTCCTTATATCGATCCTGAAAAAATCCATGGAGGATACTATGTTCCCACTGATGGTTTAGCAGCACCCGTGCGAGCTGTCCAAGCCATGGCTAAATATGTCACCGATCTGGGTGCTGGGAATTTTATAGGCAATACTGCTGTGAAAGGATTTAAAATTTCTAATAATCAAATTCAAGGAGTTGAAACGGATAATGGTATCTATGAGGCTGATATTGTTCTTGTTGCTACAGGTATTTGGTCACCAAAAATGGGAAGATTAGCAGGAATATCTTTACCTCTTGTTCCTTGTGAGCATCAAATGGCTTGGCTTGAACCATTTGAAGAATTAAAAGAATTTAAAGCTGATATAAAAGAAGCTTTAGTTGAGCATGCCTTAGTCAGACATCAAGATTATAGTTTATATTTTAGGCAATGGAACGATACTTATGTTATTGGTAATTATCGTCATGAGCCGAGGATTTTAGAATCTGAAGAACTTTTAAAACCAAAAGATGCTATTGATATGCCTTCCTTAGTTGACTGGAGAGCAGATGATTTTGAAGGAGCCCATAAAGAAACTAACTGGTTATTCCCATCATTCGCGAAAAAAAAATTAACAAAAAAAATAAATGGTATTTTTTCTTTTACCACTGATGGCAACCCTCTTATGGGAGAAACATCTATTAAGGGACTATGGTCAGCTAGTGCTGTTTGGATAACACATAGTGGTGGTGTTGGAAAAGCTATGGCAGAGTGGATTATAAACGGTGAGCCAGAACTAGATGTTAGAGAAGGTGATATAAATCGTTTCCATAAGCATCATCATGTTAGAAAATATTTACGAGCGAGAGGTAAACAAAATTATAAAGAGGTTTATGATATTATTCATCCTCTTCAACAGATGGAGCAACCAAGACCTTTAAGAAGGAGTCCTTTTTATTCTAGGTTAAGTGAGAATAAAGCTCAGTTTTTTGAAACTATGGGATGGGAGAGACCTCAATGGTATGAATCAAATTTATCTTTAATTAAAGGTAAGAATTTTCCTAATAGAGTTGGATGGGCATCCAAGTACTGGTCCCCTATTCAAGCTGCTGAACACTTAGTAACAAGACAGACTGGAGCTCTTTTTGACATCACTGGTTTTGTTAAAATTGAAATAAATGGAAAAGGTGCTCTAGATCTTTTACAAAAAGTTTGTACAAATAATATTAATATTCCAGTTGGTAAAGTTGTGTATTCGGTTATTTCAAATATCTACGGTGGCATCAAGAGTGATTTGACTATAAGTAGACTTGAAGAAAATAAATTCTGGGTTTTAGCTGGTGCGGGTAATGGTATGATCGATTTATCATGGCTCAGGGAAAATGCTCCCGATGATGGAAGTGTCAATATTATTGATTGGACTTCTGCTTATGCTGGTATTGGACTTTGGGGACCTAATTCAAGAAAAGTCTTAGAAAGTTTATGTGAAGACGATGATGTTTCTAACGAACAATTTCCATTTTTTAGTATTAAAAATATTTCTATCAGCCATGTTCCTTGCGTTGCCGTCAGAATTTCCTACATAGGTGAGCTTGGTTGGGAGATTTATACTCCTACAGAATATGGTTTAACTCTATGGGATGAATTAAGAAGCAAGTCTCAAGAATTTAATATGATTTGTTCTGGAGCTGGCGCCTTTGAATCATTAAGACTCGAAAAAGGTTATCGTTCCTTAGGATCTGATATTCATACCAATACTAATCCTTATGAGGCAGGACTAGGCTTTACAGTGAAACTCAAAAAAGAAAATAATTTTATTGGCAAAGAGGCTTTGATGAAGTTTAAAGAGTCTCCACTAAAAAAGAAGCTCTGCTGCATGGTAATGGACGATAGTGAAGGTATGGCTTTAGGAAAAGAGCCAATCTACGACAGTCACGGTAAATCTGTTGGTTATGTTACTAGTACAAATTATGGTTATTATGTTGATAAACATATCATTTATGGTTATTTGCCTAATGATTATTCTGGAGAGGGCACAAAGTTAGAACTAGATTATTTTGGGAAAAGATATCCAATCACAGTAACTAAAGAGCCCTTATTAGATCCTGAAAATAACAGACTTAAATCCTAAGAAATCTTATTTTTTTATGATAGTTTCTTTTTCGTAATGAGAGAGCATATTATTGATTTTGTTGATGACTTTACTGTTGAGCTAAATCCTAAAGTTCAAAAAAAGATTACTGAAATACATATCAATAAAAAAAATAAAATATTTGTCACGTATCTTCCTGAGTCTAATGAAAAAGAAATTTTTAGTGCGGTAGATTTTGTCGAATCCAAGGGCTTTACTCCTATTGTCCATCTACCAGCTAGAACTATGAGAGATATCAATCATGTAGAGGATTTTCTTATGAATATTAGAAAGCTAACTAAATCTCATGATATCTTAATTATTGGTGGTGGTGGTAATCAAGTAGGTTCTATAAAATCTTCATTAGATATTTTAGAAAGTGGACTCTTAGAAAAATATAATTTTTATAAAATTAAAGTTGCCGGTCATCCTGAAGGTTCTCCCGATATCAAAGACGATGTTCTAAAAAAATTCTTACTAGCCAAACAAGAGATTCATGATTCTAAGAAGTTAGATTTAGAAATCGTAACTCAATTTTTCTTTCAGTCAGATCCTTTTATAAAGTGGGATGTTTTTCTTG
>TARA_B110000483_G_scaffold86292_1_pt1 | contig 10662 bp, 8 predicted proteins | sample TARA_B110000483 | Tara Oceans TARA_B110000483 (sample SAMEA4398176) | marine metagenome | biome: Polar Biome; feature: [SRF] surface water layer (ENVO:00010504); material: water (ENVO:00002006), including particulate matter (ENVO:01000060) such as... | depth 5 m
CTTATCGCTCTACGAAAGGAGAAGGAGAAAGCGACGACGAAGAACGAAGGGGAACTGAAGAAGCTAAGTGGAGAGTTGACGAAGTTAAAGGAAACGTACGAAAACGATAAGCTAAAATGGTGCGAATCTGTGGACATGGAGCGTTTGGAGGTGCAAAAGACGAAAGATGCGTTGGAAAAGGTTTCAAAGGCGTTGGAGACGGAGACGAGGCAGCTCGAAGCGGTGAACGCGACGCTTCGCGAGAAAGAGGAGGAGTTGTTCGAGTTCGAACTTGAACGAAACAAAGCAAAAGATGCATTGTCAGAGCGCGAAAACGAGAAAAAGCGGCTGGAAAAGGAACACGCGGAGAAGTTGGACGATTTGGAGGAGAAGTACGAAAAGGAGAAGAGGGAGATCCGAGAAGAGCAAAATCGAACCGTGGAAAAGACGAGGAAACAGTTGACGGAGAAAAACGCGGAGTATATAAGCACGAAAGCGGTGCAGAATCGCGAGGAGATTGAGAGGGTAAAAGAAAGCGCGAGAAAAGACATCGATCGCGCGAACGCAAACTTAATCGCGAAGGAAGAAGAGTGCGAGAAGCTGGAGAGCGAGGTTGCTGAGTTGAAAAGAGACGCAAAGCTTCGCCAGACGGCGTACGAGGCGCAACTCGAGAATTTGCAAAAACAAAGTAAAGCGACTGCCACGAAAGCAACGGACGAAAACAACAACAGCTCGGACGAGGATGAAGAGAATTTCAACGATGGCATTGATCAGCTGAGAAGAAAAGCACCGGCTCCACCGCAGAAGAGCGCTCTCAAACAACGAGATCAACAAAAATCCACGTCGAAATCGACGAAATCGACCAAGTTTACTCTCGATCCAGCCGCAGATAATTTTTACGGCGATAAACCAACAGTTGAAAAACCTCCAGCGTCGAAAAGTTCTCGTCGTCGACGCGTCACGATCCAAAGTCATGATATGGAGGAAGGCCACGCGAACGAAAACGACGTCGAGACACAATCCATGGAGAGAACGGCGACTGCGACGGCGAGGAAGACGAAGAAGAAATCCGAAGCTCCTACAAAGAGCAAACCATCGGCGACAACACTGGTGGAACTAGCGACGCACGTTTCAAGAGGCCGCGTTCGTAAGTCGATGACGGGAGTTTCCCGAAATAACCAACACGCTCCATCTGTGGCGGTGCTGAAGAAGAAAACACCGACGCCTCCGCCGGCGTCGTTGCTATCGCACCAACAACGCAAAGCTACGCTCAAGACGAAGAAGTCTCCCGCAAAAAACGCACTTTTACGCGCAAAGATTTTGCAAAATGCGCACAACGACGACGATTCCAGCGCTGACGACGCCGTCGACGACGATGGTCTCGAGGGCCTCGATCCCTTTGCGTTTGCGGATGATTAAATGAAAAAAAGAAAGAACGCAGTCGATACGATATTTTTGAACGAGTACTCATTTATACATAACCATCTGAACATGATTGTTATTAAACTACTTTTACCGTATACCACAATACCAACTAATACTACTACACTGTACATAATTTCTCCTTTAAATCTATTCACATATACCTCTACAGTTTATATCCGTTATGAATCGCCACGATGCCGCCGGTTATATTTTCAAAATCCACGCTCGAAAATCCTTCCTCCCTCATGATATCGCACAACCGCTCTTGTTTCGGAAACTTCCTGATCGACTCCACTAAATACTGGTACGACTTTCGATCGTTGGCGACAATCTGACCCATCGTCGGAATCGCAGCAAAAGAGTAAAAGTTATACAAAGATTTCAAAGGCTCTTCCTCCACGTGCGAAAACTCTAAAATTGAAATCCTCCCGCCTTTCTTCAACACACGACGCGCTTCTCTCAACGCGATATCAATGTTCGTCACGTTCCGCAACCCAAACGCAATCGTGTACTGATCTATACTCTCGTCTTCAAACGGTAACTTCTCCGCGTTCGCTTCCACAAATTCCAATTCCGCATCCGTCTTCGTCTCGAAACCTGGATTCTTCAATCCTTTCGTCGCCGCTCTCTCCTCGCCGACTTTCAACATCGCCGGATTAATATCGCTCACAATCACCCGACTCTTCGCTTCTTTCCCGTTCCCTTCTCTGTCCACTTTCCGTAACTTTTTCAAAACTCGAAACGACACGTCCCCGGTCCCACCGGCGACGTCTAAATGCGTCATCCCGGGGAACGACGCGAGTTTATGCACGAAGTAATCCTTCCAAAGTCGATGCATTCCTACGGACATCAAATCGTTCATGACGTCGTAACTCGGCGCCACGGACTCGAACACGTCTCGCACTAAACTTTCCTTCTTCGTTTTCGGCACGGATTTGTACCCGAACGATGCCTGGTCCTCTTTGTCTTTCTCTTCTTCCGGTCGTTTCTTCGTTTCGTCGAGAGAAGCGCTCTTTTCTTCGTTCGATTTAGGTGTCGACGACGACGTAAACGACGACGTTAAAGAGAACGAGGAAGCAGACGTTCGATCCAACAACACGAAAGAACACCGCTGATGATGATGACAATGTTGTTGGTATCTTTGCAAACCCCTTTTGAGAAGAGCGCGCATCATTTTCTACCCGTTTAAGTAAGGTTTACTCCGTTTCGTGTAAGCACGTTAATACGAAGTGACGAGTTCTTCCCAAAGATACGGATAACGAGAATTTTCCATTCGAGATTCTCTCGACACTTTTTCTCGCGCGTAAACGCACATCCGGATCGACACAAACACTTTACGCTCGACAGGAGACGAGATGCAGAATTACGTTCGCAGAGCGGCGATTTCTTTGAGAAGCAGCTTTGTCATCGGCGTCAACACACAACGTACCAGCGTTAACAACTTTCCCGTAAGAGCGTATGCGGCTTCCGGGGAATCTTCCGTTCCGTTGATATCAACCGCGGTTGGATCGAGAACAACGTCCCTGGCGGAATGTTTCCAAAGATTATCGCAAATCAACGCGGAGATTAAAGAGTCTCGTCAGCTTCGTTTGGGCGGGAAGGAGGTGAAGATGTTTTTAACCGTCGGGGCGACGGAGGCGGATTTGAAGAAGGCGCTCGACTCCATGGAATTTTCATACGTGGAAGTCGAAAAGGCGAGAGATACGATGCAAGATATCAAAGGACCGTACTGCGAAACGTCGCCGCTGTTACCGTTCGTCAGGAGGATTCAACTCAGAGCGCCGTACACGAAGGCGATCGAGATGAAGATTACGGATTTGATGTGCAAACAAGGCGTCACGATATCGCACCTCGACCAGTATCGCAGCGGAAAGGACATCATCATGGAAGGTATCGCGCACATGCCCACCGGAGTCGCGGAATTTCCCAAGCTCGACGAGGCGATTTTCGTCCAGAATCTGGAGAAGGAAGGGATCATGGTGAAGGAGTTTTCGAAGATTGTCGGGAATCCGGTGAACAAGTAAATGTCGTCGTCCTTTGACGCCGGACGCTTTACTAAAATGAGAGAGCACGCGAGAGTACGCAGGAAAGAGTAGGTAGCAGCGGTAGCACAGCGATATAAAAAAAGAATGAATTTGTATATAAATATACACACGTACACTCTGCACGTGTGTGTGTGTGTGTAAAACGAGAGAAAAAGAGAGATTGGGCATACGTAGAGCGTCTTGGTAATCGATCGCAACACACGCAAAGTTATATTTGATTTCTTTTAAAACTCTCCTTCTGCTTCACAAATCACTTCTCACAAACACGACGAAAATAATAAAAATGGACGGATTGTTCTCGCGCTTCACCTCTGCCCCCATGGCGTCCAAACCACCACCACTCTTCTTTAACGCCTTTCTTCAATCGGTCAAAGTTGTTCTCCCAGACGGCATATTAGCATCATCATCCGTTGCGAGTGTTGTTTCATCGTTTTTGTTCGCGATGATTTTCGTCTTCATTTTCTGGCCGAAATCGGCGAAACGTTTACCGAGAAAGTTTATCGTCCCGGCGTCTGCGAGTAACGAGACAGAGAGAAAATGGCGTCCAAAACCTCGATTCGTGAAACCGAAGAAGTTTTCGAAAGAATCGAAAGAGTTTGGCGAGGAATACGCGGGCGATTTCTCCTCGGATTCAGACGACGAGGAAGGCGATGAGAAACGAATCGTCGTTGGCCCGAAAGAGATCCCGGCGGTGGTGAAGGAGATGAAGGAGAAAGTGAAACGAAACGCGAACGTTCCGATTGAGAAAAGAATCGAACAGTTGACGCAGTTGAAACGACTGGTGAAAGAAAACGAGGAAGCGATATGCGACGCGTTGTATTACGATATGGGTAGGCCTCGATTGGAAGCGTTCATCTACGACGTGTTTATACCGTTGCGTTCGATCGAGCAGAGTTTGAAACATTGTCGCAGGTGGAATCCAAAGTACAAAAAAGCGAACGAGCATTCGTTGGCACAAATAAGCCAACCGAGCACACAGTGGTTAGAGTCGCAGCCGTTTGGGTTGGCGCTGGTGATAGCGCCTTGGAATTTCCCGTTTTTGTTAGCGTTGGGACCGGTGGTGTCGGCGATTACGGCCGGGTGTTCCGTCGTCGTGAGACCGAGTAACGACGCGAAGTTTAGCGCAAAGTTGTTGCACGATCTGATCGCGCAGTATATGGACCCAGACGTGTGCAGAGTTGTCGGTGTAGGCCATCCTGGGGATGGAATCGATACCATGAACGCAGTTCTCGACCAAAAAGAGTTCGACGTGGTTTTCTTCACCGGGTCGAGTAGAGTTGGACGAATTGTCGCGAAGAAATGTGCGGAGCATTTGACACCGTGCGTGTTAGAACTGGGTGGGAAGAATCCGGTGATTGTGAGTGAGGATTGTGGAAACGTGGATTTAGCCGCGAAACAGTGCGTCTGGGGAAGAATGTTGAATTGTGGACAGCAGTGTGTTTCGCCGGATTACGTGTTGGTACACGAATCCATCGAGAAGGAATTTACGGAGAAGTGCGAAAAGTGGGTGAAGACTTTCTTTCCGAGGTATGACGTTCCAGAAGCCATGGGAAGACTCGGTGGTCCGGAAGCGCGAATCGCGATGATGGCTAAGGAAGCCGAGGAGATGAAGAATTCGAAAGCGGAGAAGATTATATGTGGCGGCAAAGTGATAGAGGTGTTGAAAATGGCCGAACCGACGATAGTGAAAGTTTTAGACGCGGACGAGGCGGTGTGCATGCGCAAAGAAGCGTTCGCGCCAATCTTGTCGATTTTAGCTGTGAAGTCTACGGAAGAAGCGATCGAGTTCATCAACGACAAGTATCCGAACCCGTTGAGTTTGTATATCTTTTCCAAATCTGCGAAAACGCAAAGGTTGATTTTAGACAACACGAAATCCGGCGGCGTATGCATCAACTCGGTGATTTACCAAGCTGGTCACGAAGGCTTACCGTTTGGTGGCGTCGGGGAAAGCGGTTATGGAAGTCACCACGGTTTAGCCGGCGTGGAATCTTTTCGACGATGGAAACCAGTGTTACAGAAAACGAGATGGTTGAGCTGGTTCGATTTCGGTTTAGTTTCGGACTCTAACATCGTGTATCCGCCTTACGGCATGAAGTTGCACTTGGTGAAAAATTTATTGAGATTGGCTCGTCTGTTTTGATTAAGTACCACTATAGCTCCTTGCTGCGCGCGCTGATGTAGACGTTGAGTGCATTAATTAGAATGATATAAAAATAGTGTATAGTTTTCATTTCGTGAAAAGCGCTATATGTAATAGTTGAGCTCACAAAAAAAAACGGCTTTCCCCGCGGGGGTGTGTGCACGTCTCTCTTCTTCATCAAAAGTTTCTTATCAGTCGCAAAGCCGCGTCATAAAATAACGTTCAAGCTTTGCGTCCTCACGAGAGTGCAAATTGAATTTACACTCGAATTGAAACATTTTGATTTGCTCTTCGCTCACCGTAACCTTTACATCGTAAAAATGGATATTTGTTCCACGTGAGCGCTAAAATTCTGCGCGTCGCCGCTCGAGCATGTATAAAATCTCGAGAACAGGCGACGCGCTTATCCTCAGCAACCCTTAGATTGCGGATCCTCTCCGCTGCTACGCGTAATGGACATGGTCGTGAACTGCTCGGAGACCGTCGGGTGAATCCCAACCGTATCGTCCAAATCTTGTTTCGTCATGTTCATTTTCATCGCCACCGCGTAGCCTTGCGTCACCTCGCCGGCATTCGGGCCAAGATAATGCAAACCAACAACTCTATCGCTGTCCGCTTTGTTTACGACAACTTTCGCGAAACACGCGTTGTCTTCTCTGTGCATGTTCCCATTATCGTGCGCCGCGTGGTTCACGGTCCACTCGAGCGGTTTGAAGTACGACAAGAACGATTCGATGTTCTCCTCGCCGTACGTCTCCTTCGCCAACTCTTCGGACATACCGACGCAACCGTACTCCAACGGCGTGAACACCGTCGTCGGCACTAGGTCGTAGTTCATTTTCAGTTTCGGTTTACCGTCGTCGCCGAAGATTCTGTGCGCCAATCGAACGCCAGCTTTAATCGCGACCGGTGTCAACTCTTGTCTCGTATCGAGCACGTCGCCGATGGCGTAAATGTGGGAAACGTTCGTTTGTTCATCCACGCACGGGATTTTCCCGTTCTTCGGGTTAAACTCCACACCTGCCGCCGGCAAGTTCAACCCTTCGGTCACTGCATCTCTCCCAACTGCTAAGACCACCGTGTCGAACTCTTCTTTGAACTTATTCCCAAACATGGTGTTTTTGAACTCCACTTTGATTTTCCCGTCTTCCGTCTTTTCAAACTTTTGCGGCGTCGTGTCTCGAATCATTCGAGTCCCGTGACGTTCCATGTGGCCGACGATTTGCTTCGCAATTTCCACATCGAAACCTCTCAAAAACACCGATCGCACGACAACGCTCGTATCGTAACCAAGTGCGGTCAAAAAACCAGCCGTTTCCAGCGAGATGTAACTCGCGCCGACGCACAACGTTTTCCCCGGTGGATTCTCCAACGAAAAGACGTCGTCCGAAGTGATGCACAGCTCTCGAGCGCCCGGGACGTCCAAATAACTCGGTCGTCCACCAACCGCGATGACGCACTTATCGAACGTGTGTTGCTTCTCCACGCCTCTTTTGTTCACCCCTTTGACGGTATTCGCGTCTACGAAGGAGCAATACTCGTTCTTATAATCCACCTTCTTCTCTCTCAACGCCGTTCGGTACCCAAAGTTCAAAGACCCGATGTGATCTTGAATCCCGGTCACCATCTTCCCCCAATCGTGCTTTTGCTTCTCGTCCACGGTCCACCCAAACGCGTTCGCATCGGAAAACGACTCTCCCAAAATCCCCGCCTGGTGCATCAACTTCTTCGGAATACAACCGACGTTCACGCACGTCCCGCCTAAGCCCCACGTCGTCCCTCTTTCGCTCGGTTTCACGAAATCAAAGCACGCGACTTTCGCCCCGTGCTTCGCGGCTTCCTTCGCCGCCGCTAACCCCCCGGATCCGCCACCAATGACGACTAAATCGTAATCCTTTCCGTGTTGCGCTAACGGCGAGGTCGGGGACTCCCCGCCTTCCACCATCTTGGAGAATGAAAAATCCTCTTTACTTTGGTCTAATCCTTCGTCTTTCGTTGGTCTCTCGAGTGCTCGGAACAAATCTCCCGGCGAGCGACTGTGAGAATGATTGCGTCTTCTGCTCAACACAGAGGATGAAGATGAGGCGTTGTTGCTGTTGTGAAACTTCTTCCTCTTCGACGGATTCAATCGCTCCCGCTCTTCTTGCCGTTCAAACGAAGAAGAAGAAGAAGAAGAGAGAAATGACGTAAACGATCTTCGTTGAAAGAAAGCCCCGAGCTCGGTCGTGCTTGTGCTCACGCGTTGCGAGTGTGCCTGCTGCAAGAAACCACGAGCGAGGCGACGAAAGGAAGCGATGGTGACAACTGTTTCTGATGAAAGTTCAAAAGCCTATTCGCGTGTTTTTGCGCGTGGTAGTGTGTGTATGTGTTTGAAAGTAGGTTTGAAAGTGGTTTTTGAACGGAAAATTCAAAAGGTTGCCTTTAGTGTGGGAAAGAAAAATGTTTTTACGACGATACGACGAGAGAAAGCCTAACTGTTCTCTCTCTCTCTCTCTCTCTTTCGAAAGAAGCGCTCTTCTTTCTCGCTTTTCTGCTCGCTTTTTTGCTTTTAGTATTAAATTTGAGTATTATGAGTACTGCACAGTATCTTCTCTTTTGCGTCCTCCGTCGTCTCGCCGAAAGCGCGTATGTTATTAGTAGACGGGAAACAAGACTAAGAGATTGGCGAGCGCGATGGATAAGGCGGTCTTCTTGGAAATTCCGGCGTATTTACTTTCCTCTGCGAAGCCTTTTATCGATTTTATCCATCCCCAGATGTCGCCGTTTAAGTTTATGGACCAGCCGCCGAGTAACGTGAGCGCGGTGGTTGGCCACGCGAGCATGAAACCAAACGCCTCGACGCACTTGGCTAAGTCCGAGTTGTCGTTGGAAGCCCAGAAGAGGCTTCGGTTGAAGTACACCGAGAGTTCGAGTTGGAGGATAGATAACGCGGTCGTGTCTTGGTTCATCAATCCGATGATTCGTTTATATCGCATGTTGGCGTCGACTAAATGCGCCAACGAGCTGACGACTAAAGTCACCAAAGGGAACTGGTCGCCGGAACACTGAATCAAATCGACGCTCATTTTCAACCACTTAAAAAACGCGTACCCGTAAAACCACCGTCTCTTGTGCAAGTGCACGTACGCGTACTTCGCCACTCGCTTCCAAAACGGATCTTTCGGTCTGTCGAACTTTTTCTTGCACACCGAACACTCTTCGCCGTTTCGGTCGCAGCCGTTCTTCAGCGACATCAGTTGCCAGCGGTTCAAACAGCTCGCGTGGACGAATCGCTGCGAGCCTTTACAGGCGCACGGGGAGATTAACTTTGAACTTTTCGTCTCCTCCTCTAAACAAAAACGGCAAAACGGTGCCGGGGAAGTGTTGTTCTTCTCGCTTTTCTTCGTTATCATCGTTTGGTTTTGAAGCGATAAGTCTATCGTTCCCTCCTCTTTCCCGCGTTCAAGTTGTTGGTCCAACTCTTCCTCTTCTTTGCTCCTTTCGTTCTCGTCGACGATGGACACGAAACCAACCCCACTCCTACTACTACTGCTGCTGCGCGTTTTTTGCATCATTATCCTCATCATCACCCTCCTGTGATCATCGTATCCATCGGCAAAAGCCGTCGTCGTTCGTCGTCCCGGTCGGAGGAGATGTCGTTCGGGAAACTGAAGAAAACGGTCAAAGTACACGTCAACGTCTTGTTTCTCTGCGGTGACGATAAACGAGGAGAAACGACGACGACTGTTCAACAACCGCATGATTCAAAAGACAGAGCGCGCCAAACTCGTTTTACGAGAGGCAAATTCGTTTAAAAAGGAACGAGTTGGCGTTCGTTTTATGTGTGTGTTGTATGTGCGCGTTTTATATGTAACGCTCGGGAAAAAAGAAGATATGGGGAGATATGGAAAACAAAAAGAATTTGAAAAGATTCTTCACTTTTCTTTCCTTTTACCTCACACAAACAGGCGTATACGTTTTGTTGTATGTCGCAAAGGACCACCACCAAAACACCTATTGCAACACCCCTAAAAACGAATATTAAGAATACAAAGAACGAGTTTAGGACGATAATAAAAAGACGAACAAGGAGTACAAGGATCAGTAGCAGTACTAATAATAAGAGCGTAAAAGTGGTGATGACGACGAGTAATGGTGGTGATACTCCTTCTTGCGCAACCATCTTCTGGGATTTGGACGATTGCTTGTACAAAAACGATTGGACCGTCGCGAATCTCTTAACAGAAAGAATAGAGGAATTCACGGTGGGAAAGCTCGGTCTAAAACCGGGATACGCGTACGACTTGTACAAAAAATACGGCACGTGTTTAAAAGGAATGATGGTGGAGAAGATTCTGGACGAGAAATCAGTGGACGAGTATCTGTTGTGGGCGCACGACGTGCCGTTGGAAAAGCACATCGGGAGAGACGAAAAACTGAGAGATGTGCTCCTGAAAGTGAAAGCGGAAGGGTTTCCAATGTATATTTTCACGGCATCGGCGAGGCACCACGCGGAGAAATGTTTAGAACTGTTAGGGATTTCAGATATGTTCATAGATATTATCGACGTGAGAGCGGTAGAGTGGGCGACGAAACACGACGAGGAGGCGTACGAAAGAGCTATGGCGATAGCGGGAGTGAAAGAGAGAGAGAGGTGCGTGTTTATCGACGACTCGACGAGTAACATAAAGATAGCGAAAAAGATGGGATGGCACACGGTTTTGTGTGGAACGAAAGGACGCGATTGTGGCTCTGTGTTAGTGTGCGCAGAGGCAAATCATATCATCGAAACCGCGCACGAATTTTCTGCGGAGAAGCACGTGCCGCCGTTCACTTTAGCCGCCGAGCAACCGAGTAAGTGAGTAAGTAGTTTTCTTAGGATTGTCACATAGTAATAAAGAATTTATAATTATAAATGTATATACCGCGTATTTAATTAATTAGAATCTATCTATCTTGATACTGTCTACCCGTCCTCGATTGCGGTGCAGAAGCTCGGCCGTATTGATTCGGTAGAATACCTTGCGACGGGATCTCGCTCTGAAACTCTTCGTTCTTGCCGAATTGCGTTTTGTGCGCGTCGTACATCTG
>TARA_B110000483_G_scaffold225422_1_pt1 | contig 10661 bp, 8 predicted proteins | sample TARA_B110000483 | Tara Oceans TARA_B110000483 (sample SAMEA4398176) | marine metagenome | biome: Polar Biome; feature: [SRF] surface water layer (ENVO:00010504); material: water (ENVO:00002006), including particulate matter (ENVO:01000060) such as... | depth 5 m
GTGTCTATCGAGAAGACTCTAAAAGCATTTAATGAATTACAGGGCTCGATAAGTGATGCTCATGAACTAACAGAAATTGCTATTGAGGAAGATGATGAAGATTCTATCAATGGAATTCTATTAGATTTAGAAAAAAACGAAACATCCTTAAGGGAATTAGAATTTATTCGTATGTTCTCTAACAAAATGGATCCAAACAATGCCTACCTTGATATTCAGTCAGGATCTGGCGGAACAGAAGCACAAGATTGGGCAGATATGTTGATGAGAATGTATTTAAAATGGGGCGAATCAAAAGGTTTTGTTACAGAGTTGATAGAAGTTTCACACGGAGAGGTTGCAGGCATAAAGAGTGCAACTATAAGATTTCAAGGTGACTACGCTTATGGTTGGTTAAGAACCGAGACCGGAGTCCATCGTTTAGTAAGAAAATCTCCTTTTGATTCCGGAAGCAGAAGACATACATCTTTCGCTTCCATTTTTATCTCCTCTGAAATTGATGAAACAGTAGAAGTTGAAATAAATCCTGCCGATCTAAGAGTAGATACTTACAGAGCAAGTGGAGCAGGCGGTCAGCATGTTAATAAAACAGATTCAGCGATTAGAATCACACACGAGCCAACGGGAGTGGTAGTTCAGTGCCAGTCGGATCGCTCTCAGCATAAGAATAGAGACAAGGCTATGAAGCAATTGAGGGCTAAGTTGCATGAGATAGAAATTCAAAAATTGAATGAAGAAAGGCAGTCCTTAGAAGATTCTAAAGCAGATATTGGTTGGGGCAGTCAGATACGATCATATGTACTGGATTCTTCAAGGATAAAAGATCTAAGAACGGGAGTAGAAACCTCTAACTGCACAGCAGTGCTGGATGGGAGTCTTGATGTGTTCATTGAAGCAAGCTTAAAAGCAAACATTTAGTTAAACTACGCCATATGTCAGAAAAAATAACAGAGAATGACCTTGTAGCCCAAAGAAGATCTAAACTGGATGATCTCAGATCAAAGGGCAATGCTTACCCAAATGATTATCGACGAGATTCTCTTTCTGCGGAATTGCATTTAGAACATGGTGAAAAAGAAAACGATGAATTGGAGGCTAATGTTGTTCAAGTAAGCGTTGCAGGAAGGATGATGCTCCAAAGAATAATGGGCAAAGCAAGCTTTGCAACATTTCAAGATATGGATGGACAGATACAGGCATACATAAGATCAAATGACCTCCCTGAAGGCCAATACGATGATTTTAAAACGTGGGACTTAGGAGACATAGCAGGGGTGACCGGCAGACTTTTTAAAACTAAAACAGGCGAATTAACTGTTCATGCAGATTCGGTTAGATTGCTAACTAAATCACTTAGACCGTTGCCAGAAAAACACGCAGGACTAGTTGATACCGAGCAGCGCTACAGGAAGCGTTACTTGGACCTTTTAACCAATGAGAGCAGCATAAATGTCTTTAAGACAAGAAGTAAATTAGTGAGCGAGACCCGATCTTTTTTCAACGAAGAAGGTTATTTGGAAGTAGAAACTCCAATGATGCATCCGGTGTTGGGTGGAGCAGCTGCGAAGCCTTTTACAACGCACCATAATTCTCTTGATATGGATCTTTATTTACGAATAGCGCCTGAACTATATTTAAAACGTTTGGTTGTAGGTGGCATGGAAAAGGTTTTTGAGATCAACAGAAACTTCAGGAATGAAGGCCTTTCAACTAGACACAATCCTGAATTTACAATGCTGGAGTACTACACTGCTTATGCTGATTATGAAGATCAGATGACGTTCATAGAAAGTTTATTCAAGCACCTCTGTGAAAAGGTTCTGAAAACTTTTCAAATAGAAATAAATAATACAGCCTATGATTTTAGTAAACCCTTTAGGCGTCTTTCACTTATAGGCTCAATAGCAGATAAATTATCTATCCCTGAGGACGATTTAAAAAATAGAGAAAAACTAGAAGAGTTAGCAGTTAAATTGCACATAGAAGATCATAAAGAGTTATCCAGTGGAAAATTACAGTTTGAGATTTTTGAGAAAGTAGTGGAAGAAGGGCTTATAGAACCTACTTTTATTACAGGCTATCCAACTGAGATTTCACCGTTGTCTAGAAAATCTGATATTGACCCTGATATTGTAGACAGATTTGAACTATTTATAGGTGGAAGAGAGATAGCGAATGGTTTTTCGGAGCTTAATGATCCTGATGATCAAGCTGAGAGATTTAAAAAACAAGTAGAACAGAAAGCTTCAGGAGATGAAGAAGCTATGGAATTTGATTCCGATTACGTTGAAGCGCTTGAATACGGACTGCCACCTTGTGCTGGAGTAGGGATCGGGATAGACAGGTTGGTAATGCTCTTTACCGGTGCCCCATCCATCCGAGATGTATTGCTGTTCCCTCAATTAAAGAACAAGGAATAGAGGCTATCCCAACAAGCCTTTTACGGCCTCCTTTTCTGAAAGTAATTCTTCAGTAGTTGTATCAATTTTTGCTTGAGCAAAATCGTTGATTTCTATGCCTTGTATGATTTCTACTTCCCCATTTTCTGCAGTTCTTAATGGGTATCCAAATATAAGACCTTCAGGAACTCCGTAACTTCCATCGCTGGCAATAGCTGCACTAAAGCAGTCACCACTAACAGTAGGGTTCTCTACAGCCTTAACAGTATCAATTGCTGCATTAGCAGCTGAGGCAGCTGATGAGGCACCTCTTGCATCTATAACCGCTTTGCCTCTTTGTTGCACTAGAGGGAGGTAGTCGTTCTCTATCCAATTAGTATCATTGATGACTTCTACAGCACTCACACCATCAATCTTTGCATTGTAAGGATCTGGATACATAGTAGGGCTGTGATTGCCCCAAATTGCCATATTGGTAACCGAAGAGATTTCTACTCCAGCTTTTGCAGCAAGTTGAGCTTTTGCTCTGTTCGCATCGAGAGCAGTCATTGCAAACCATTTTTGGCTAGGGTTGTTGGCTTGATTTTTACCTATTAAAGCATTGGTATTGGCAGGATTACCCACAACCAATATTTTAGCATCCGATTTAGCCAGTTCTCCAATAGCAGAACCTTGAGCAGTAAAAATTCCTCCATTAATTTTTAATAAATCACTTCTTTCTTCAATTTTTTTCCCATCTATAACTATGCCTCTTGGTATGCTTCCAACCAAAAGTACCCAGTCAGCATCTTTAACTCCTTCTCTGATGTCTGAGGTAGCGACCAATTCTCCAGTTTGTTTAAAACCGCAGTCAATAAGCTCCATTATTGTGCCTTCAAGTTTATCGACAACTTGAGGAATCTCTATCAAACGAAGATTTACCTTGGTGTCTTCACCAAAAGTCTCTCCGCTAATAAGTCTTGGTAATAGTGAGTATGCTATTTGTCCAGCACCACCAGTAACGGCTACGTTTATTTCTTTCATTCTTTTCTCCTTATTAGTTGGGTGTAAATATATTTTTCTTTCCATTAAATGAAACGGTTCCTCTCGTACCAAGCATTTCTTCTTGAATCATCTTATTTAAGATAATAGGATCTTTTTCGGTATTGGATATGAAGCGAGTTCCATCTTCTAGTCTTCCTATAATAATTGCTTTAGCGGGTCCTTCTCTGGAATGAACCACCGTATAGGTTTCGATGATTGCTTCTCCTTCTGGAGTTTCAGTAAAGTTCGGTTTGTTCGTATTATTGATCTCTTTTTGCATGTCAGTTGCGTCAACAACTTGATCCCATTCTCCTTCAAATGGTTTAGTAGAAAATATGCCGGCACCGTGCTTGGTTAGATACCATCCATTTGAGGTAACCAGAGCAAAGGTATTCGGTTTCTTTCTTAATTCTTCCATCATGCTTGCCATGGAATTAAGCACATATGCATTGCCAGGGCCTCCAAAGTAAGGGAGACCTCCTGTCAAAGTAAGTCCTCTAGGATCGTCAGGCGATATACCCAGTTCTTTAATAGCAATTTGCACTGCTGAAGGGAAGCAGGAATAAATATCTAAAAAATCCATTTGTTCTTGAGTAGTGCCTGATAAATCGAATATAGAATCAGTACAGGCTTTAATGGCAGGAGAAGAATGATAATCAGCTCGTTCCGATAAATAAAAAACTTCATCTAGACAAGCCCCTGCATGCATAAATACCCATTTTGATTCAGGTATTTCCATCTCTCTGGCTTTCTTTGCAGACATCATTACAAGAGCACTCGATTGATTTACCCTCATGACTGAATTCATGTATTTTGTGTAAGGGAAACCAATGAGTCTGTTTTCTGGTTTTATTTCAGCGATGTCTTCTGCAGATCTGTAAGTAGGATACCAAGCGAATTCATTTTCAGAAGCGACCTTAGAGAATTTAGAAAATAATTCTCCTACTTCTTGCATATGCTTGGCGGGAGAAGTACCGTCTTTAGCTCTTAGTGCATTGGCAAAAAGAGGATAGGCACTTGAAGGATCCATTAAACCATGAATCTTTTCATGATCGTTTGTTCCGTCCTTAGAGCTGCCAATTGTTTCAGGTTTTCCTCCTGGATCATCTGACCAATCAGTATCCATGCCTGATTTAATTCTCTTAACAAAAGTATCTAGAGCTTCGCCTCCTGCAATTAGTGAACATTCTACTTCTCCGGATTTAATTCTATTAGCCACTTCATTAACCGCTAATTGAGGAGAATTTCCACCCGTAGTGGTGTAGATTAAATTATCAGCTTCTGATCCTAGGCTGTTAGCTAAGCTTTTTGGCATGTTCGGGTAACCCCACATGCTAGTCGTGGTGGAATCTCTTCCCGGAGTGTCTGCAATAAAACGAATTACCGTTACATTGTCTAATTCTTTAGATAGAGATACTTTTGATTCGCAATCTATTAAAGCCTTTTTCCCAACAATTTCTAATATTTCTAAAAAGTTAGATCCTTCGGTTCCTTTCTTTTCTACGTATTGAGCACATCCTACTAAAATAGGCGTGTTGTCATTTACATTAGAAAATGAAGATTCATTCATAATATCAAAGAAAATTTATAGCTTAGTTGCGAAGTCTAACCATTGCTCTGTTAAGGAGCAATAGTGAAGATAGAAAGAATAAAATAGAGTAATATAATCCGTAATATTTATGGCATACAATTTTGATAAATTTCAGGATAGAAAAGAATTCTCCAGCGAGAAGTGGTTAAAATTTAAGGACTCTGATGTTATTCCAATGTGGATAGCGGATATGGACTTCTCAAGCCCAATAGAAATTCTAGAACCTTTAAAAAAAAGAATTGAACAAGGCACTTTTGGGTACACACTTGTTCCTGAGAGTCTTACAGACACTTTGGTTGCAAGGATTAAAAAGAGTGGGTGGGAAATTGAACCCGATTGGATAACGTGGATGCCAGGAGCTGTAGTAGGTCTTAACTTGGCTTGCAAAACATTGCTTCAACCAGGAGACATGGTCATGACGCCATCTCCTATTTACAAGCCTTTCATGTCTGCACCTGAAAACATGGAACGAGGAATGGTCACTACTGTAATGAAGGATGTAAACGGTCGTCTGGAATTGGACTTTGATGAGATTAAAAAATTAATCTCGGGTGACGTTAAGATGTTTTTCTTCTGCAATCCTCATAACCCTGGTGGAACCGTATTTAGTAAAGAAGAAATCTTGAAACTTATAGAGGTATGTGCGGAGTATGATGTTTCGATCTGTTCGGATGAAATTCACTGTGACTTGATACTGGATGAAAAATCGCACCTACACTTAGGGAGTGTTAATGATTATGCAAAAGACAATTCAATTACCTTACTGGGTCCTTGCAAGACATTTAATCTAGCAGGCCTTCCCATAGCCGCTTCTATAATACCCAATCCTGAAATAAGAGAGGATTTTCGAAGAAACATGGAAGGTGTAGTCTCGCACGTAAGCACGATGGCCTTTGTTGCAGCAGAGGCAGCATACAATGATGCAGATTCTTGGCACAAAGAATTATTGGACTATCTGAGGATCAATAAGCAAATATTATTAGAAGGAATAAATTCCGTAGAAGGACTTTCCTTGGCAGGTCCTGAAGCAAGTTATCTGGCATGGATCAACTGCAAACAAGCTGAACTTATTTCTCCAGGCGACTTTATGATCGAACAAGCAAGAGTTGGCGTTCACAAAGGCGAGTGGTTCGGAGACAAAGATTACGTAAGGCTTAATTTTGGCTGCCCCAGAAGTCTTCTTGAAGAATCGATTTCAAGATTGCAAAAAGCCTTTTCACAAAAAAACTAGGTTGCTGTAAGATTAGCGCCTTAAATTATTAAGAGGAGATAATATGTCCATAAGTTTTAAAGATAGAGTTGCTATTGTTACTGGTGCTGGTGGTGGTCTAGGAAGATGCCATGCTCTTGATCTAGCAAAAAGAGGCGCAAAAGTCGTTGTTAACGATTTAGGTGGAAGCGTAGATGGTTCATCTGATGGTTCTTTGTCTGCAGCAGAAACTGTTGTAGAAGAGATCAGAGCCGCTGGTGGAGAAGCTATGGCTAATGGAGCAAGTGTCACTGATAAAGGGCAGGTAGATGAGATGGTCAAAGAGGTCATGGAAAAGTATGGCCGCATCGATATTCTTGTAAACAACGCAGGCATTCTTAGGGACAAGAGTTTTACTAAGGTTGAAGACGAAGACTTTAGAATTGTTCTAGAAGTTCACCTTATGGGAAGCGTAAATTGTACTAAAGCCGTTTGGGAAATCATGAAAGAGCAGAACTACGGAAGGATTGTAATGACTTCTTCTTCTAGTGGGCTGTACGGTAACTTTGGACAAACAAATTATGGAGCAGCAAAAATGGGCGTTGTGGGTTTAATGAATACCCTAAAACTCGAAGGTGCTAAATACAACATTAAATGCAATGCTCTTGCACCAGTTGCTGGTACGAGAATGACTGAAAGTTTAATGCCTGGTGAGGTTTTGGATCAAATACAACCTGATTTTGTTACACCAGCTGTAACATTTATGGTCTCAGATGAAGCTCCTACTGGAGTAATTGTTGCTGCAGGAGCAGGTGTATTCACAAGAGTTATGATTCATGAAACCAAAGGTGTAAATCTAGGTACTGGAGAAGACATGCTAGCTGAAAATATAGCAGCTAACTGGGATCAAATCTCAGACATGACAGATGCCAAGCTCTGCTATCAAGGTGGAGATCAGACAATGAAGATATTCGAGCTAATTCAGGAAACTGCTAAACAGCAATAGGAGATCTAAAAATCTTACTTTAAAGGTTAATGCAGGAAGGTTTTACCTTCCTGTTTTATCTCTTTATTTCTAAATTCTTAATGCAGTTATTTGCATTTAAAAAAACTTTTTTCTTGATTTATCTTCAGGCTTTATTTAGCTCATCTTCCAACAAAAAATGTAAATAAGAACTATAATCTAAATAGTTTTTTTGGGGGAAGCTATGAAAAAAATACTATTACTAATATCCGCATCTGTTCTGGTTTTGGCCAGTACTTCAGCCTTTTCTAAGGATTGGAAGGTAGGGCCTAGCAAAAATTCTCAGGAGCAATTGCAAGAGGCTTTGATTCTTATTGAGCCTGGAGACGTTCTTCACATAGAAGAGGGTGTTTATAATCTAGAAGATGGCCTGTCCTTGGATGTTGATAACGTGACGGTTAAAGGCGCCGGGATGAATAAGACAATTCTAAACTTTAAAAAACAGCTTTCTGGAGCGCAAGGCTTTCTGGTTACGTCCAACAAAGTAACATTAAAAGATTTTTCAATTGAAAACGCCAAAGGCGATGCCTTAAAAGTTATCGGAGCAGATGGTATCTACATGATAAATCTAAAAACCGAATGGACAGGTGGGCCTAAGAGTTCCAATGGAGCATATGGGTTTTATCCTGTTGAATCCTCAGATGTTCTTATAGATGGATGTGTGGCAATTGGAGCATCTGATGCAGGAATTTATGTGGGACAATCTAAGAACATTATTGTAAGAAACAGCACAGCTCAATACAACGTAGCAGGAATAGAGATAGAAAATTCTTTCTACGCAGATGTTTACGACAATTTAGCTTCGCACAATACGGCAGGGATATTGGTGTTTGATTTACCTGACCTTCCACAACAAGGGGGTCATCATGTTAGGGTTTTTAGGAATCAAGTAATCAATAACGATACAGACAATTTCGCTCCAGAAGGCAATATTGTAGGAGAAGTGCCAAGAGGAACAGGAATCATTATTCAAGCTAATTCACACGTAGAGGTATTTGATAATGATATTGGAGGAAACGGAACGGTAAATTTAACGATAGTCACCTACGGATCTGAAACAAATGATGAAGGTTATGATCCTCATCCTAAATCGATTCAAGTTCATGGCAACCGTTTTGGAGATGGAGGCTTTGATCCTGATCTAGAAACAGGAGAGCTAGCAGCTATTTTATTTGAACTTTCCGACGGCAATATGCCAGATATTTTCTGGGATGGAATTTTACCTTTCTCCCAAATACTTTTTGGACAGCCAGAAGATGAAAAAATTGTTTTAGGAGACAATGGTGACGCAACCTTTTTAACCATCAATCCCATTAAATATATGCTTCCTATTTTTGATCCAGTAGTAAGAAACTACGATCTTTTTAAGGGAGAAATAAACCCTTTGGATGAAATAGTAATTGAAGGAATTTAAAGAAGTGAATCACCTAAAGACAGCAGTCTTTATGCTCTTAATAATTTTTGGAGTAAATTCAGCTTTTGCAGTCAATGACAATGTTCTGTTGTCTGAAAAATTTCCAAGAACATTATCAGAATATGGTTTCTTTGAAGATACCAAAGCCCAGCAGCCTAGCGAAGGGGTCCTTCCTTACGAACTAATTTCTACGTTATTTTCAGATTATTCTAAGAAGCAAAGATGGGTTTATGTTCCCGAAGGAAGTCATGCTACTTATCAAAGAGACTGGGTTTTTAATTTCCCTGTAGGCTCTGCTTTAATTAAGACATTTTATTATCCTCTGGACGAAAGGAATCCAGATGCAGGAATGAACATGATGGAAACAAGAGTCTTACTAAGAAAAGATTCAGGTTGGGAGGCTGTATCCTATGCATGGAATGAAACTCAAACCGAAGCTAATATTAAAATAGCTGGAAAAACTATAAATACTTCGTGGATTGATGAGTTTGGTGCTATGCAAGAGGTTAGGTACCGTATTCCCAATAAAAACCAATGCAAAGAATGCCATGCTGCAAATGATGAGATTACTCCCATAGGTCCCAAAGCAAGAAATTTAAACAGCATTTACCCATTTACAGATGGCCCTAAAAATCAGCTTACTAAATGGATTGATGAGGAATTTATTAAAGATTATCCATCGGATTTATTAAAGACTACTGATTGGAAAAATATTACTGCGTCTCTTGATAACAGAGCACGATCTTACCTCGATATAAATTGCGGTCATTGCCATAGCTCAACAGGAGCAGCTAACTCTACAGGGCTCTATCTAAATTTATCAGAAACCAGAAAAAAGCACTTAGGAATCTATAAGAAACCTGTAGCTACAGGTCGAGGTAGTGGAGATTTACAGTACTCAATTGTTCCAGGAAAGCCTGAAGAGTCTATTCTTTTGCTCAGAATGTTATCAACCGACCCTGGGGTGATGATGCCAGAATCAGGCAGAGCATTAACCCACACAGAAGCCGTTGAATTAATAAAAGATTGGATAAGTTCAATGTAATCTTGTTCAGGATAAGGCGGCAGATTTCGTAAGATACCATGACTCCGATTACGATAATCGTAGTAGCAGAAATTTTTTTGATGCTTATACTTGCACCAAGAAATATACCTATTAACTCACCAGAATCTAGATTAAAAATATTTGACCAAATGACCAAAAATGTTATTCTAGTCATATGACTAACACAATGTCTGAACTTTTTGACATGATTAACGCCGCACCGGGCTTAGGTAGGGTCTTAGATCCCAAGGATTCCTCAAACTATGGGGTTCAAAAAAAACTCATAAAAGTTGCTACTGATCATTTTGTGAGGTTTGGCTACCGCAAGGCCAATATTGCAGAAATTGCTCTAGGAGCCGGAATAGGAAAAGGAACTATTTACCTGCATTTCGAAAATAAAAAAGAATTATTCCTCTCTTGTCTAATTGTTGAAGAGCAAGCCCTTTTGCCACAGTTAGAAACCATTGAGAGTTTACCGGAAGAAGAACAGTTCAGAGCATATCTTGAGGTGATGTTTAATTTCGCTCTTACGTCACCACTCAATAGAGCTCTCCTCTTAAAACCACAAGATTTTACTGCCCTTATTGAAGAAATCGATATGAACATTTTAAAGGATAAAGATAAAATATTTTACGACTACGTAATTAACAAACTGATCACTCCATTAACATCCAATCTAGACGCTCATGATAAGAAAAGTATCACAAGCGCGATTAATCTTGTCACTCTTGCTATTGGATATCTTCCTGATATGGCTTTTGACTTGCCTGGACAAAAAATACAAACTGATGACTTTGCTAGGACTCTTGCCATGACTATTGAGAGGGGAATAAAGAATGCCTAGAGATATATCAAAATATTAATGGGCAGAATACTTTATAATTTTAGCTAATTTAATTATTAAAAAAAATGACTGAAAAAAAAGAACTTTTAAATAATCTTAAGATAGATAGGAACGCTAAAGCTGAGCCTTCAG
>TARA_B110000483_G_C18206320_1_pt1 | contig 10645 bp, 17 predicted proteins | sample TARA_B110000483 | Tara Oceans TARA_B110000483 (sample SAMEA4398176) | marine metagenome | biome: Polar Biome; feature: [SRF] surface water layer (ENVO:00010504); material: water (ENVO:00002006), including particulate matter (ENVO:01000060) such as... | depth 5 m
TTTATTGATATATATATATATCAATTTTATACTTTTATAAAAATGGGGGTTTAACATCTTTCATTTGTTATAAAATTAAAATGAAGAGTGTATATAATTAGTGAAATTTCTATCAAAATAAACAAATACAATAAATATATAAATTTTGACTGTGAATTTTTATCATAAAATAACATGTATAGTATACTCATCAAAATCATAAACAAAATATAATTCCTGAATGTATAATAATATAATCCTGTCCTTGATATTCTCCCTTCTATAAATAAATTTTCTTTATTTCTTTCAAATAAATCTCGTGTTTGTCTTCCAAATTTACAATGAACATTTTTACAGTGTTCTTTAAATGGTGACGTTACATAATGTAATTTTAATATTATACGTTGACTATTATCATTTTTTTCTTTATTTACATAAATATAATGTGCTGTTTTATTATAATCAAATAGTGACATATCGTATTTTTTTAAATTTACATCTAATTTCTCTACTGGAAATACTGTATTTATATTCTCATTACCATTTATTGTTACTAAAACCCTATATAAATTACAATAATAAAATGGACCATCCATATGTGTGCTAATATATTGTTTATCTGAATTATTATTTCCTTTTGAAGACCAATATAATTCTGTCATTGATGGTATATATTTAAAATCATCTCCCAAATTTTCTAATATCTCATCATTTATTATTTTTATATTTTCTTGTATATTTTTATTTATTCCTTCATTCCATTTATGTAGCGAATTTTTACTGGTTTCTTTATTATTGTCATTCTTATTCTTCATTATTTCGTATATATTGTCTATCGCTTTCTTATTTTTTACTTTAATGTCTTTTGTTTTTAAAATATTAAAAAAATTATATGTAATAAAAGAATATATCCATATTACTAACGCAATGTATATAAAAGGATTTATTTGATGTTTCATATATATATATATTAGATTATTATATGAATACCGAAATAATACATGTACAATTTATATTATAATATAATTTATAAATTGTAAAAGAAAATAATTTAATTATTTTTTTCCTTTTTTTAATTTTGCTAATTCTTTTTTCTGTTTCTCTATAATTTCATTTTGTTTTCTAATAATTTCTTTTGATGCCTCAACTGTTTCATCAAGTTCTTCCTTTAGTATTTCTTCATTTTTCATTTTCTTAAAAAAACGTGTTGCATGAATTTTTTTTTTGTTTGATTCGTCAAATGTAAATCTTTGTGCTGAAAATGTTTTTCCACCTTTTCCAGCCAATAAAACATACTCTTTATTGACCTTAACAAGTAATCCACCAAATCGGAATAATTCACAATTGTTCTTTTTATCCCATGAAATATATCTTAAATGAGTATCTGGATTGATATAAGGTAAATCTTCTGAAGGTACTTCTTCATATTCTTTTAAATATTTTTGAATACTTTTTTTATCTTGAACACTTTCAGTCACAGTTTTTTTTGGTCTATCATATTCATCTAAAGTTAGTCTTCCACTATATTTTTTCATATTATTGTTAATTAAATATTATATTTTTTTTAAATAAATATATTTTAAAATAGTATGAATTTATATTATTTAACTATTATTTTAATAATCCTTATATTTTATTCAATTTATTTAAGAAAACGTCAAATTGAAAATTTTACAGTAACATGGACACCATATATTACTGATTATTATAGACAACCTGGTTATAGTAATTATTTTTATCAAAATAATTATATGTATCCATTATTTTGAAAATAAAAATCTAATATTAGATTAGATAATGTCTGTTGACAAAGAAATATATCTTATAAATAATGGTTTATCATGTAAAGAAATTTATGAAAAAATCAATAAAGAATATTTATTAAAAAAGAAACAAGGATTTAGTTTAAATAATAATGATAAAAGAGTATTAAGTAAATTAAAATCTGAAAAAAAAAACAAACTTTCATTAAATGGTATAATTGAATCACGCGAGTTAAAAAAAAACAAATATATGAATAATTTAAAAGAATCATCAGGTATTTTTTATTCTATCTGTGATAGACAAAGTATTGAAACAGCTCTTGTATCATTAAATCATGATGACCCATTATTCTTGTTTGTTTTGCCTTATATTAAATTTTGTGCTGATATTAAGAAACCGAATGATGTAACAGAATTTATTAAAAGTTTTCCATCAATGAATAATAGAAATAATATTAGTCAATATTGGAAAATTAATAATAATATATTAAATAGCAATAATAATGTCAATATTGATTGGAGTAAAGTAGATACAAATTCATATGGTAAAATTAGAGGATTTGATGTAAATAAATTGATTCAATTTATAATTGAGCAACGTATAGCATTAGATAAGAGTATGCCATTAACATTATTTTGTAACGAATTTATTATTAAAAAAATGTTAAAATTAATAAAATTAGATAAACAAAAACCGTCAAAAAATATGAAAATATATAACACACAATGTATTAAATTAGTATTAAGAAAATCTGGTACAAAATTATCATTAGTAAGTTTTGACACAGTGTATCCTAAAGAATTAAAACCAGAACCATTAATTTATAAAAATAATAATTTTATGTATAGATTTAAGGGACAAGAATATATATTAAATTATCAGTATTTTTCTAAAAAAATACCTGATTTACCATTAAAAATTACAGATAATTCTAGGTGTTTTCATGAAGAAAATGTGAATAAAATGGTGAAACTTTTAACAAATAAAAAAAATAAAAATAAAAATAATAATAAAATATCAAAAAATATTAATAATGTACAGAATTTTAATAATATTTTTAATAAATTGGAATAAAATAAAAAATTGAATTTTTTTTTAAGAATAAAAAAAAAATATGAGTTTAGATGTTCTTCAATTTGACTTAAAGAAAAAATGTATTAAAATAATGAAAAATAATGATGATATAGAAACCGCTGTAAAAAAAATAAGTAATCTTAAATATGAAAATAAAAATTTAGGAATAAAAAAGGCAAAAAGCATATGTAAATTATTTGTATATAATTCTGTTAGTGGATTAGGAAAACCAGATTCATTTAATCATAAATTAGAAGTAAATAATAAAATGAAATATTTGAATTCTTGAACCTATTAAATTTAATAATATCATCTAATATAATTAACTATTAATGAATACTAATGAATATTATTTTAATGAAATTATAAATCCTAATATTATATGGAATACCATGTATTATCAATATTGATTTGTAATAGGTGGAGGTAAATCTAAAGTTTCACAACTGCCGCTGACACATATTGTATTATCTTCTGGACCACAATCTGAACTGTTTTTACAATTATTAAATCCTTCAATATTAACACCTGCTTTAATTGAACCAAAATGACCATTAACATTAGCTCCTAAACTAAAACTAGGGTGAAATAAACGAATAATAGTTAATAGTATAACAATAATAAATAAAATCACTATTACGTGAGTTAAAGGATTAGACATTACTGAGTTTGAAACGTTTTTAATTGAAACCATTTTTATAATATATAGAAATATTATTTTTTTTTTGTAGATATTTTATTCATAAATTCTATAATGTAATTATAAATTATATACATATTTTGTTATATTATTTTTATTGATATATTCAATTTTTGATGTATCATCTATTGTTAATTTGCCGAAATAATTATCAAATTTATCACACATGTCTGGATATTCTGAATAATCATTGTCGTTTCTACATTCAGCTGTACTACCAATAATTATCTGATTTAATTTATAATTATCAATAATTCTTGTTAAATGTTGTATATTATGTTCATGACCACTAATATAAGCCTTTACATTATATTTCCTTAACAAATTAATTAAATAATAATAATTATAAATAACATGATTTTTATACAAACCATTGGAAATAATGGGATAATGTCCAAAAACAATTTTTTGTTTATGTTTATTTTTTTCCATTTCATTATGTAACCAAATTAATTGTTTATTAACAATATTATTTATGCTATTATTATGTACATTTTCTATAAGTTCTTTGGATAAGCAACTATGTGTATTAAATTGTACTGTGTCTAGGAAATATAAATCTACATTATTATATTCTTTTTTATAATAAAAGTCAGGCATAATCCAATTTGAATTATTAATTTGTGCTTGTGGATTTTGTAAATAATCATGGTTTCCTAATATACTATAAATTGGATTACTAATATTTTCAAAAGAGTTTTGGAATTTCAATATTTGATTATCTTCTTCACTATGTACTCCATTAGGGTAAAAATTATCACCTAATAATACTATAATATCATTTGGTGATATACTTGATTGAACTGAATGAATAATAGAATTTAAATTTAAATTAAATAAGCCAATATCACCTAATAAAAATAATCTCTTTAAATTCATATATTTTAACAAATATTAAAAAATTATAAAAAAATTGATTTTTTTAAAATACAATTTTTAAAAAATCATGGAACTAAAAAAAGAATCCAAGACTAAAAAAAATTGTGCTGGAGCAAAAAAATATCCAACAAAGGGTAAAGCTTATGAAGCATTTTGCGACAAAAGTAATACCGAAGGTGTTTATTTAGTAGAAGAAATTATTAATGGACAAATAAAACATACTCCTTATGGAAAATGTTGTAATTCAGTACAAGATAATGATTTATGTCATATTCATGAAAATCAAAGAAAGAAAGAGAAAAGTGTATTTTTGTATTTTGAAAAAGATATAAAAAGCAAATGTGATGGTACTAAAATAAAAAAAGCTAATTCAAATATGCATTATTTTAAGACTATGGGTGACCGAGGACGTAATAAAACATTAAGTGTTACGTACCATGATTTCAAGACAATTGATGACCCAATATTTAAAATTATTAAAATGGACAAGAATCCAAAATTGATTAATGAATTAAGATTATTTGCGAATCAATTATTGAAGACTCAAAACATTGTTGTAAAACATGTACCTGATGAAAGTAATGAAAAAGAAGAAAAAAAGGAAGAAACAGTTTCTAGAAATAAAGAATTATTAGCAACAATTGAAAGATTGAATGAAGAACATAAAGTTATTGAAAAAAAATTAAAAAATGATGAAGATAATCCGAAATCTGAATATGAAGATGAAGATATTAAATCGGAAGATGATGAAAATATTGAATCAGAAGATGAAAATATTGATTCTGATGATAATGATTTAAAATTGGAAAAAAATGATGATTTAGATGAAGAAATAAATAATTCTGATATTGATGATGATATTAATGACGATGATAGTGGTATTGCTTGTGAAGAAATATATACTACAAAAGGAAAATTATTATATTTAGAACCAGAATCTATGAGTGTTATTGAACCAGAAGGTGAAAATGAAGGAGAGAGTATTGGTATATTATATAAAATTGAAAAGAAGTATGGTACAATTATTAAAGACAATTGTTATTATACAGTACTGAGTCAAAATAAAATCAGTTATGATGAGGTTGAATATTTTAAAGATGTATTGAATAATAGAATATTTGATGATAATTTAGTATTTAAAGGAAGAGTCACTAAAAAAAGTGATTCTGAATATAAGTTTCATTTTGATTAATTTTTTTTAAATATTATTTATAATGGTAAAAAATATTGAATTTATTGAAAAAAAAAACAAACCATTATTCGAAGTGGAATGTGTAATGGAAGATATATTTGATATTATATATGAGAGGACACAAGAATATTATATACAAAATAATATAAGTGATATAATTTTAATAGACCATCGGTTAGATATATGGAGAAATAAATTAATAAATTGTACATATTTAAAAGATGAAGATGAAATTGGAGTAAATAAATATATTTATGCTTTTAATAAAAAAAATTTTTATATAAACTATGGAATATTATTTAAAATTATTGATAATATTTTTTATATAAAAGGTAAAAAATCATGTTATAAAATTGATAAAACTAAATTTAATATTTTTTATATACAATTAAAAAGTAATAAAGAAAAAAATAATGATAATATAAGAAATATATTAGAGAATATATTAAATAATAAAATTAAAATTAAAAAAAAAACATAAATTATAACTATTTACAAAAAGAAAGCTAAACATAATAATCCAAATATAATAAGTCCAAATCGTGACATATTTAATATATCATGATATAAAAATATGAAATAATCTTTTTTTAATTAATATTTTAATTTAAATTAAAATATAAAATAAAAATAAATAATAATTTATGGAAATTGAAATAAAAGAATTTATGCCAATAAGTAATAATGATTTTATTGATGAACAAATTTTAACTGATGTGACTCTTTGTGGTGACTTAATATTCAAAGAAGTACCTATTAATAATATTGAAAAAAATTCAATAATTTTAACTCATTTGGAAAATATTATTAATAATAATAAAATAAATCAAGATGATTTTAATATTTATTTTAAAAGAAACAAAGAATGGTACAATAAGTTTATTTTTTATAAAAAAAATCAATCATTAAGTAATGACTAAAATAATATCAATTATGCCAGTATGGGATGAGCAAAATATGATTGGTTTATCATTATATAGTTCCAAACATTTTATTAGTGAATATATTATTATTTTACAAAAAGGTGTAGATAAAACAAAGGAAGTTATTATGCATTGTCAAAAATTATGGAATTTAAATATAACTTTTATTGAAAGTGATTTAAAATTACGATTCAAAAGGGAATTAATTATGAAACATGCACAATCTTATGCTGATTACTACATTATTCAAGATGGCGATGAAATATTTGTTGATGATTTTGATAAGGAATTAGAATTATTAATTCAAAATAATTATACATTTGTTACAGCACCGATTGTATTATTAGAAAATGATTTAAATCATACTACAGACATAGTTAATAATATAATAATGCCAAATCATCCATTTTTTTTTAAAAATTTAGAGGATATATATTTTCCAAGTCATGGAGATATGCCTTGGTATGATCCTAATAAAGATTATCATAAAATAAAATATTTTGAATATCCATTAAAATTTGATTGTAAAATTAAAAATTTTAAAAGGAAATTTTTAAGGGAAATGTTCACAGAATGGCATGATAGTGAAAATAATATAAGTTTAGAAGAATATTGTGATAAGAATCATTATTCGGTAAAATGGTATAGAGAAAATATAAACAAAGATTATAATTTAGAAAAAATTATAGAATTATGTGAAGAAGATAATAAAGGTAATTTATTTAAGTGGAATATATTATATGATGAAAAGGATTATTATAAAAAGCCATATGTAATTAAAAAATTTGTTGAATTTAATAAATATTTTGGTATTGAAATATTAGATGATTTAAAATATTTTAATTCATTAAAATAAAAATATAAGTAAAATATATGGATATTTATTTAATATATGTAACTTTTTTCATATTAATATTATTTTATATTGTATTAGATACTAAAAATGATAAAATAAAAAATAAAATAAAACTTAATGATTTAAAACAAAACATAATAGTAAAAACGAAAGATATAAAAAATAGAAATATTAAAACCTTTAATTCATTAAATACTCAAATTAAACCTAATAATAATTTACTTAATTATTGTAATGTACCTGTACTAAATACTGAACAATGTTTTAAATCAAAGTTTAATAAATGTCCAAATACAAATGGGAGTTATAGTCAATGTACCAATAATTATATACCATCGCCAGATACTTTTAATGCATTATGTGAAAATAGGACATTTGAAATGGCGGATCCTTCTAAAAGAATTTCTGATAATTGTTATAATATTTTAAAAAAATAATAATAATAAATATATGGGAAAATATATCCCTATTGAATTAGTCAATTTAATAGCAGACTTTCATGATTATGAAAAATATTGTAAGCCACATCATAAAGAATTATTTAGTGATGTATTAAATGATTTTCACAATATTTTTAATATTTTAGGAAATAATAATATAATGCCTAACATTGTACATATATGTTGGGGGAAAGGATGGGAAAAATATAATAATAATGTAGTAAATTATATTGAAAATGAATATAGTTAAATTATTTTTTTATAATAATTATTAATAATTTTTAATTTATTAATAAAATCAAATATATTTATATATTAATAATGTTAGAATATTATACAAATATTGATAAAGATGTATCTAGAAAAAATATTTTAAAGGACCAATTTACACTACAAAAAAGTGATTATGAAAAATTAAAACAAGCACAACAATATAATCAATTGTATTCTTTACAGTATAAAAAAAATGAAGAAATAAAAAAATTAAAAGAAAATAAAAATATTTATAATTTATCAATAAATTCACTATTAAAAAATTTAAGTATTGTGAGTATGAATTTATTAGAAGATTTAACTATATTTATTAATAGTAAAGATAAAAGTATTAATAAATTTTTTTTGATTTTTACGAAGGAAGATAGATTATTATATGTTGGTATATTATTAATTATATTATCAATGTCATTATGGTTTATTGATATTTCAAATTAATTAAATAAAAATATTTATATAATTATATATTAATGAATAAAAATATTATTAATACGATAAATTATGAAAATCCAGGAGAAAAATTAGATACTTTTTTAATCCCAAATGAAATATATGACCTAACAATTAATAGAGATACAAAAAGTATTCAAAAATATTTTTTTCAAACTAATCCAAAATTAATGTTTTCATTTATTGGTTTTAATTCAAAATTGAAAATGTCAAATCAATTATTAAATGACAGAAAATGTTCATGTTTTTATAAAATGCAGTGGATAACAAAATACCAGAGTGATAATAATACTGAAAATTCAATTTTATTATTTAATCAACAAATACAAATATATAAATATATGATTAAATATTGGTATCCATCATCATCTATGTCTAATATGAGATATTTATCATCTATAGCATTGGGTATTATACAACAATTAAAGCAATATAATTATTATATGAATAATAACTTAAGTTGTCATGGTATATTATGTGAAGATTATATTAAAGGTGTGTTTAATACTGATAGAGAATTAATGAAATATATAAATTTTATTTTTAGTAAATAATGTTACTTAAAATATAATTTAATATTAATATTATGGAATATTTAAGAGATATTATTAAAGACTTTGAAGATGGAAGTACAATAGAAGAGATAAATGAATTATTTAATAATCTAAATAATAATATTATATCAGAAGAATTTACTGATATAGAATTAAATATTGAAAATGCTATTGGTTGTTCAGAAAATGTACGACTTCAAGATTTTCCAATTCCAATGGGCACTAATTTTTTTTCAATTTATAATCCATTACAAGCAGTGAATGCTATTATACCTGATTTATTCAGAGTGTGTGCTATTGTTAAACCAGAATCATTTACGAATGTAATAAATTCAACACGTATTGTTCCAAAAATAGCTTTAAAATTTGAAAGTCCAATTAGTACATCAACACTATCGCGGTTTCAATTTCTATTGCCTCAAAGTATAATGGAATCTTTTTTATATTTTGGATACAAAAGTGATTTTTCAAAAATGGATTTAAATTCTATTACATTTTTAGAAAAAAAAATAGAATCTATTGTAGAAAAATCAGCATCAAATAGTGCTAATTATACATCACCCCAAATAATATTTGATGAATTATATGGACAAGATACTTTAATTAATAGTGTATTAAATTTAAATAATGTATTAAATAGTGTAAAAAAAGAAGAAACAGACTCAACAAATATTAATGATTATAATTTAAAATATATTTTTACTTATTATGATATATTTTTTGCACCAGTAGATAATAATTTTAGTAATAATTTTTATGGAAATATAAATGATAAAACCAATACAGCATTATCTTACACTGATTTGGTATATTTAAATTATTTAAGATCATTATTGGCAGATGATTTGAATCTTGATTCATTTTTAAATATTCTAACAGAAGATGTTTTGAATATAAAACTTGATCCTCAAATTATTGAAAATTTTAAATCAATAATAGGTCTCGTTAGAGAAAATAACATATTTAAAGTAATTGATACAGCTTTAAGAGTAAAACAATATATTTTGAGTGTAATATCTTATAATTTAAATAATAAAGTCTATAAAATAGCTGAATATGCTCAACCAAAATATTTAGGTTTGACAAAAAGACTATATTGTAATTACAGTAACAATCTAAATTATATATATCCGGAATTAGAAATACCTATCGGTTGTTTATAAATTATTCTTCACGACTTCTCCTAAATTTTATATAAGCATCTTTTTGGTCTCTTGGCAATTCACCATCTATTTGTCTTATGTACATCATGTTGGGATATTTTTTTTCTAATAATTTAATTATTTTATAATTAGAATATTGATATGCTACATGAAGAGGCGTATGTCCATAATTATTTTGTAAATAATTATTTTCATATAAAGAATATATACTTAACATTTTTTTTATTTTATTTGTTGATATATTACAATGTGTTTTCATTATTAAATTGTGTAATTCTGTATTTTTTGTTAATGGATCTATTTTTAAATATTTGGGTATGAAAGATAAAATATGTTGAAATATATATTTGTCAAAATACATAATAAATAATTATGTATATTATTTTATATTATTTTAT
>TARA_B110000483_G_C18206318_1_pt1 | contig 10643 bp, 8 predicted proteins | sample TARA_B110000483 | Tara Oceans TARA_B110000483 (sample SAMEA4398176) | marine metagenome | biome: Polar Biome; feature: [SRF] surface water layer (ENVO:00010504); material: water (ENVO:00002006), including particulate matter (ENVO:01000060) such as... | depth 5 m
ATCACGAATAATATACAGAAAAGCTCATTTTCAATTGATACGACACCTAATGAATAAAACGATTCGCTACTTGATTTTAAGATTAATAAAGTAAATAGTATAAATGTTATTCTTAAAAGATGAATATTTTTTATTTTTTCTAATATATATATATTATTAGTAAATAATATATTAGCGCCTATAGCTCCCAAAACAAATCCAGAAAGACTAAATTCATTGATGATTTTACTACAAATTAATACTAATTTGTTATCGCTATAAATTATCGAAAGATTAAAAATTAGAATTTTTGTAATAACATAGAGAGTTATAATGAGAAAAAATATCACATAAGGTTTTGTAATTTTCTTAATTAGGATTGGCCATATAACATAAAATTGCTCTTCAACACCAATTGACCATGTCTGAGATGCAAGAGGAACTGTTTTAAGTAATCTAAATATAACATTAGGAATAAATAAACAAACACAGATTAGTTTTATATAAAAGTTATTTGATAATGACCAAGTAAAAGGAGTTTTTAGAATTTCAAAATTTGGTGCAATAAAAAAACTTAATAATATTATAATGAAATACAACGGCCATATTCTATAAATTCTTCTAAGAATAAATTTTTTGTAATCGATCCCTTTACTTTTTTTCTCATTCAGTAATAAATATGTAATTAAAAACCCACTAAGGACAAAAAAAAATTGAACTCCTATGTTACCAAGATTTTTAACAAAATTTAAATGCCAGAAATTTTTAATACCATAAATAGATTTTGATTGTTCTATATGGTGTATTATGACTGCAAAAGCAGCAATAAATCTTAAACCATGCAAGTTTTTAAAATAAACTTTACTCATTATTAATTAAAATCTTTCAATTTAGAATCGAAAGTATAAATATTTTTCAATTTTAAAGTGTGATTATTCGCGTCTTTAATTAGAATAAGTTCTAATATTATTCTTTAGAACCAGATTTGTTCTGTCTGATTACTATGAATTTTTTTATAAAATTGTATTATAATTTAAAATTCTTAAAAAAAGACAAATAATATTGTTATACATTTAAGTTATCATATTTGAAACTTCATTCTAAATGAAAATAAAATTTTTCATAACACCAATTTATCCATACGGAGATGATCATTATTACCACGAGATTATTGTTTTAGCAGAAGGTTTTTTAGAACTTGGTTATGAAATTTTCGGTAATGTGAATTATTGGCAGTACTTTAATTCTACTGAGTATCTTATTAAAATGTCTGAGAGTAAAGATTATGATATGGCTATTTACGATTACAGGTATGTTAAGTCTTTTAATCATCTTTTGTTTAGAGATGGATACCCTAATTTCAATTTAGATTCAATTAATATCCTTATCGATAGAAATGATTGGATTTCACCAATCTGGAATAATAACTCTCACTACAAAGTTTTTAATTTAATACTAGGATGTCATACTGTTAAAGGCTTTAAGTATCCTAACAATTATATTCCATGGGCCATGGGTTTGTCTAATAGAATGATTAAGTCTATTGATGAAACATCATCATACGATGTCAGTCATGAAATTGGACATAATTTCAGAGTTTGGCATAATTTAAGAAAATTATTCTTGAAAGAAATTAGTAGATCTCAAAAACATTTCCCTTTAAATGAAAAGTTTACAAGTGAACCGGACAAAAATAATTTCCCTGAAGAATATTTTTATTATAAAAACACATGTAGAAGGCATAATTTAGAATATTATAAAATTATAAATTCTAGTTTACTATTTTTAGGTTTTGGAGGATATGTAGAAACATTACCTAAAATATACCAACCTTATACTTTAATTGATAAAATAAGTAGAAAATCCTATCATTTAATGAGTAAATTTAATTTGCAAAAGAATAGCTTTGTTTTTCAATGGGACAGTTTCAGAATGTGGGAACTATTTTATGCTAAAACATGTCCAATTTTTTTAGACTTTGAGCAATTCAATTTTTTACTTCCTCACGTTCCAATAAAAAATGAACATTATCTAGCTATAGATGACTATACTTGGATTAGTTTTAATAAAAAGTTAAATGATATTTCAGAATCTGAAATAATGCAAATTGGTTCTAACGGAAAAAAGTGGGTTAGTGATAATTATTCACCTAAAAATATTTCGAAATACTTAATTTCGTTGATTTAAAAATATAATTATTATGTTCAAGAGATTAAAAATTAAAATTGACAACTATTTTAAAAACTACTCACCTTATATAGTGGAATTGGGCATTTTTGAAGGACCTAAATTAGCCAAAGCTTTATTCCCTAAAAACAATAAAAAAGATTTTTTGGAAGTTAAAATGAAAGGTTATAAACACTCAATTTTCCTTAGAAATAAGTCTACTGACATATCAAATTTTCATGAAATTTTTTTTAATATTAAATTTCCACTTCCTAATAACTTAAATCCAAAATTTATAATTGATGCCGGTGCCAATGCTGGATATGCATCCATATATTTTTTAAATAAATATCCAAATGCTAATATAATTGCTATTGAGCCGGACTTAAAAAACTTTAATCTTCTACAAAAGAATTGCGATAGGTACATAAATTTTAAAAGTTTAAAATCAGCAATTTGGATTAATAATAATTATGTCAAAATACAAAACCCTAATGCTGGTAGTACTGCATTTCAAATAATTGAATCTGATAATATCGACTCTGACTCTTTCTCAGCCATAACAATTGATGCTGTTTTAAAGGGAAGTAGCTTTGAATATATTGATATTTTGAAAATTGATATTGAGGGAGTAGAAAAAACCCTTTTTGAAAAAGGAAATTTCAATTGGTTAAATAAAGTTCATGTATTAATAATTGAACTTCATGATAGGTTTAATCTGGGCTGTGCAATTTCTTTTTATTCTGCAATTGAAAGCTTGAATTTTTCTCAATTTTCTAATGGAGACAATTTAGTTTATATTAACAAAGATTTTAAACTAAAATAGTGTGAACTATGATTTTGAGGACCAGTTTTTAATTGTCAAAGGCTGTGCCGGATTAGGTAATAGACTATTTACGGGTATTGAGGCTTTAAGTTACTGCGTAATAAATAACAGAAAATTAAATATTGATTGGTCAGATGGTCAATTTGGCAAATTAAATCACAATGTTTTTAATGATTTTTTTTCTATTGACCATAATCTATTTATAAAAGATTTGAGTGTTATCCCTAATTTAAAAATAGATTGTTATCCAAAGTTATGGAACAATAATTTAGATAAAAACATATATGATTTATATGAAGTAGGGACACCAAATTATTTGTTAACCATAATTCCAGAACTATTTTTTTCAAAAAAAAATAAAAAAAGCAAAAATCAGTTATGGATAAAAAAAAACATTAATAATAAATACGGTCTTAAACATTTATTTGACAATGATAACATGGCTTTTGGCGGAGATTTAATAAATGATTTAAAATCTAATATTGTAATTTTTGCAGATTTCAGACCCTCATTAAATGCCAAATCTCTCGTTTCTAAAATAAGATTGAAAAGTGTTTATCAAAATGAACTTAACATGTGGGCTGATAACCATGAACTTTCTGAATCTCATATAGGAATTCATATAAGAAACTCAGATAAAAGACCTGAAAAGTCTATTAATTCTTTCTTTAAATTTCTTCGAGAAAATTACGCTAATAAAAAAATATTTTTGTCAACTGACAATTCAGATATTGAGCTTTTTTTTAAAGAAAACTTCAAAGATAATTTATTGACATATCCTAAAGATCTTCCCGAAGAAGTTGCCGAAAGGGGAATACATATGTGGGGTCTTGATAATAATGATGACAATTATAAAGCAAAAATGTTAAAAGATAGTGTATATGATATGTGGCTTTTGTCTAAATGTAAAACTCTATTTTATCAGGGTAATTCATCATTTTCTCTATTTTCAAAATTATTACACCCAATTAAAGAGAATTGTTATGATTGGCAAAAATTTATCAAATGAAAAATTTACATGTCTTTACAAATAAGTTCCCCTTTGATAATTCAGGAGAAGATACTTTTTTGGTCCCCGAAATGACAATTCTATCTATGAATTTTAATATTATATTTTATGTTAAAAATGTAGATATCTCGCATGAAAACATTCCTTTTGATTACACTATTTGTGAAAACATCTTCTACATTAAAAATAATAAAGTAAAACTAACTTGGGGTTTAGTTATGCAAACTTTTAAAGAAATACTTTATAATCCTAGACTGCTTAAGGATCCAAGTAAGTTGAGAGAGCTTATGGTTATTCATTCAGATAATATTTTAAATGCCAAATTGTTTCTAAATTATTTTAAAACTAAAAATTTTCATTCTTCTAAAGATTTGTTTTACACGTATTGGTTTGAAGAGTGGAATATTATACTATCTATCGCAAAGAAAATGAACAAGATTTTTAATGATTTTAAATTAGTATCAAGAGCTCATAATTTTGACGTTTATGATTATAGATCAAAATATTTAAAAATTCCATTTAGAGGAACTCAACTTTCATACACAGACGCAGTCTATTGTATTTCAAATGATGCTAGTACTTATTTAAAATCCAATAATAAATCTCATGTAGATAAAATTCATTTTAGAAGATTAGGAGTTAATCAAACCAAACAAAATGATTTTAAAATTGATAATGATTTTGTAATAGTTAGTTGTTCTGCAATGGTAATTCAAAAGAGAATTGATAAAATAATTAAGGTCCTATCTAAAGTGAATAGAAAAGTTGTTTGGTATCATTTTGGAGATGGTCCATTGATGAGTTTTTATAAAAGTGAAGTCAAATTTCTTAAGAAAAATATTTTTGTGAAGTTTATGGGTTTTAAATCAAATAAATTCATTTTAAATTTCTATGCTACAAACAAGATTAGTTTATTTATAAATCTGAGTGATTATGAAGGAATCCCCGTGTCAATAATGGAAGCTATTAGTTTTTCAATCCCTGTTATTGCAACTAATGTTGGAGGTGTTTCTGAAATTGTCACTAAAGAAAGTGGTGTTTTAATTGAAAAAGATTGCAATTTAAATCAATTAACAACTATTTTAAATGATTTCCCAAACCATGACATTTTCACTTCCAATTTCAGAGCTAAGGTTTTTAACTTTTCGAATAATAATTTTAATGCTGAAAAAAACTTTAATGATTTTTCTGATGATTTATTAAATCTATTAAATTGATAATATTTGTATTAGGTCACAACTTAGTTAACTCATTATTCATTTTTTTTAAAAAAAAGATTTAGATGTTACTCAGATAAATTATATTTTAGAGCCCTTATCAAATCAAACTAATTTTAAACTATTTTAATGAAGGAATGTAGTAGGTGTTTAATTTCTGATTCAGATGACTCTGAAATAAAATTTGATAAATTAGGTGTATGTAATTACTGTAAATATTATGATCTTAAAGTTCGAGAATTAGGATCTAATGAAGAAAAAAGATTTTTCATTCAAAATAAGATTGAGAAAATTAAATTATTTGGAAAAAACAAAAAATACGATTGTATTATTGGCTTAAGTGGTGGTTTAGATTCTTCTTTCTTGGCCTATTGGTTAGCTGAGAACGGATTAAGACCATTAGTAATACATTTAGACAATGGGTGGAATTCAGAACTGGCAGTAAAAAATATTCAGAGTATATGTCATAAATTAAATTTCGATTTACATACCCATGTTATAGATTGGCAAGAATTTAGAGATATGCAACTAGCTTATTTAAGAGCTTCTGTGGTAGATATTGAGATCTTAACCGATCATGCAATAAGAGCCATAATACTAAAAATGTCTAAAAAGCACAAAATTAAATATATTTTTAGCGGTTTTAATGTTTCTACTGAAGCGGTAATGGTGAAAGGTTGGACATATAAAAAAGGTGATTTCATGAATATTAAAGATATTGTTACTAAGTACAGCTCAATAAGAAAATTTAAGACTTATCCTTACATTAATTTCTGCAAAAATCTATATTATAATTTTTTTTTTAAAACAGAAATAATAAATCTTTTGAACTACATAGATTATAGAAAAGAAAAAGCTAAAGAAGTGTTAATTAATAAATTGAAATGGAAAGATTATGGTGGAAAACACTACGAATCTCTTTTCACGAAATTTTATCAAGCGTATATTCTCCCTAAAAAATTTGTTATTGATAAGAGAAAAGTACATTTATCAAATTTAATATGTTCTAAACAAATTTCAAAAAAAGAAGCATTAGATATAATGAAAATACCGCTTTATTCTTCAAATAATGAACTTAAAATGGATAGAGAGTTTATAATAAAAAAGTTTAATTTATCTTTACAAGAGTTTAATGAAATAATGCATCATCCTATAAGGGACCATTTAGATTTTAAATCTGATGACAGGTATTGGGATATGTACTTTAAATTTTTGAATATTTTTAGATTGGGAAATAGAAATGAAGATAATTAATATTTTAATTTTTTTTATAGCATTTGATTTAACTTGTTATGCGACTGTATTTGTTTCTAATACAAATGGTACTACTGGTAATTGGGTAAATTCTTCAAGTTGGACTTATGTAAGTGGAGCCATAGATGATGTTCCTGATGAAGATGATGTTGTTACAATTTTAAATAATCACACCATTTCTATTACATCTGGGTATATCAGATTTAAAGAATTATCTATTGACGTTGGAGGAGATTTGAACATATCCTCAGGTGCTTTACTTAGGGGTTGGTCTACTAGTACTGGATCAACTTTGAATTTAAATGGATCAATTTCTGGTTCAGGTCAAATTATAATTGATTCCCCAAATTTTTGGTCTGGTTCAGGTTCACTTTCTGCATCTACAAAAATTTGGGTTCAGAATACTTTAAACTTTAATACAATGACTGTAGAATTTCAAAATGAATTTAAAATGCAGAGTACTGTTTTTATAAATACAGGTTCTAATATTACTTTTACTGGTACTGTTTTTTCTACTTCAAACTTAAATAGATTAATTAATCGGGGAACTTTAACATTGTCAACTACTAATTTTTTTACATCTGGATCTGGTTCTTCTAGTCAAATACTAGAATGTAATTATAGCCCCATTGATAATTCTAATTTTGTTTTTACACTTTCTGCAGAATTACCACTTTCATCTGATGGATTTCATAATTTAACAATAACCAATAATGTTACATCTAATTCAAATTTTAATATCACAGGTGATCTTTCAAATACTGGAACTTTTACCTCTTCCAATACTGGGAACACTGTAACCTTTAATGGGGTTTCTGATCAAGCAATTTCCGGTGGAGGTATTTGTAATTTTAAAAACTTACTTTATAATAGCTCAAGTTCTAGTAATAAACTAAAATTTCCAAACATTGAAATTAATGTAGAAGAGTCTATAGAATCATCCTCAGGTATTTTGAACCAAAACGGAGGAAATATAACATTGAAAAGTTCTGTCTCAAGTACATCAGGTTTAATTAAAGTTAACTCCTCATCGGATTTTATCTATGGTTCTGGAACTTTCACTGCCGAGAGATTTTTCAATGCTTCATCTGCAGGATGGAGAATGATTGCTTCACCTTTAAATCCGTCAACATTAGCAGATTGGGATGACGAATTTACTTACTGTGGTATAACTGGTGGGACAGGCAATTATTCATTAGGGTCATGTAACGGTTTTTACAGTGTTTTAATGTATACAGAATCTGCAGCTACACCAACTCCCGAAGATGGCTTTGTAGGTGTTACGAACTTAAGTCAATCTGTAGCAGATGCAACAGGTACTTTAATATATTCAAATACTGGAGTAAATACAATTTCTGTAACTGGAATTCCAAATTTTTCAACTTTTAATAGGCTAATAACAAAAGTAAATGATGGCTGGAATCTAGTTGCTAATCCATATCCTTCAACTTTAGAATGGACAAATGGATCTACAGGTTTTTACGATGTTAACTCTTCAATTATTGACAACGCAAGATATATTTATCAGGGTGATTTAGGGAATTATACCACAGGAGCTTCAGATATACCCCATTCTCAAGGTTTTTGGGTTAAGGCATCCTCTAATGGGAATCTTTCATTTAATCCAAATCAAACAATAAATTCTTATCAAACAGCATTTACAAAATCTTCAAATGGAGTTAATAATCCTCTTAAACTATTTATCAGTTCTGATGTGAACTCTTATGGAGATTATGCTTCAGTTTTAGCAGGTCCAAGTTTTTCTAATGGTTATGACCAAGGACAAGATATTTTTAAACTCTTTAGTCCTAATCCAGATTATGTTCCCAATATTTTCTTCAATAGTTCTGGAAATCTTTTAGATAGAAATTGCATAAATAATAATCAAAGTGTGGATTTATTTTTAGATGCAAGAATCGGACAATTTGCTCATGGAAATTATACAATTAAATTTGATAATACATCTTCATTTATGATTGGTTCTTGTATCATTTTAGAAGATTTACATAATGGGATAATGACAGATATAAGAACAGATAGCACCTACACTTTTACATCAGATTCATTGTCACCATCTCCAAGATTTAAACTTTCTATTGATGTTGAATATGATATTAATGTCACTAATGCATCTTGTTATCAAGACTCAACAGCCAGTATTAGTTTAGAGAGCTCGTCTATAAATGGAAGCTTTTTTAATTTATATGACTCCTTAAATTTATTAGTTGATTCTATTTATGCTAATCAAGATTCAATCAGTTTTAATAATCTTAATTCTGGAGTATATAATGTTTTAACAAACCATAATTCATCATGTTCTCTTGATAATCACCAAATAATAATTACTGAACCTGAAGTTGTAATTGCACATTTCCTCAATCATCGAGATACTATATACTTAGACAGTTCCGGACAAGCATTAATTAATTTTACAAATCTTTCTAGCGGAGCTTCAGTATTTGATTGGAATTTCGGAGATAATAATACTTCAAATGAAATAAACCCATTTCACCTTTATTCTAATCCTGGTATTTATGATGTTCAATTAGTCTCAAAAATTGACAGTATTGGTACTTGCTTGGATATCTTTCAAAAAAGTATAATTGTTCAATCTCCCTTTTTGAATATAAATCATTTTAGTTCTTTAGATTTTATATTCAAAATATTAGGTAATACTTTGAACATTAATTCTCAAACTAGAAACAGGCTCATCAAAAAAATTAATATTTACAGTATTAGTGGGCAATTATTATCCGAAAAAGAGTTGAATTCACAATCTTTAACTTACAATTTATCAGGATTTTCAAGTGGATGCTATTTAGTTATAATAGAGGACAATAACTCAAATAAGTTTACTCATAAGTTTATTAAATAATTTATTTTAAGTGTTCCAAAATTTTAAAAAAGTTTTAATTGTAGCTCCTCATACTGATGATGCTGAATTTGGTTGTGGAGCAACTATTTCAAGGATGGTTGAAGAAGGTTTACATGTTTATATTGCTACTTTTTCAGCATGTGAAAAATCTGTCCCGAGTCAATACCCATCTGATATTTTAATCACTGAATTTAATGAAGCTTCTAAAGTGCTAGGTGTCAAGTCTGTAAATACATTTCTTTACGCATACGAAGTGAGGATATTTAATGAAAAAAGACAGCAGATTTTACAGAACCTTATAGAGCTTAGAAACAATATTAATCCAGATTTAGTAATGATTCCATCAGAAAGTGATGTCCATCAAGATCATCAAACAATATTTAATGAGTCTGTAAGAGCATTTAAGTTTAGTTCGATACTTGGCTATGAGATGCCATGGAATAATTTATCTTTTGAGACAAGTTCATTTATTTTTTTAAAAGAGAGACATATTTTGAGTAAAGTTAATGCTTTGAAAGAATATAAATCACAGTCTAAAAGACCTTATGCTAATGAAGAGTTTATAAGATCCTTAGCGAGAACAAGAGGTGTTCAAATTAACACTCATTATGCTGAAGCTTTTCAAGTGATAAGATGGATAATTAAATGAAAAATCAAATGAATATGCTATTTTCTAAAAATCCAAAAATTGGTTTAAATTGTGTTATTAGTAATGATGTAATAATTGGTAATAATGTAATAATTGGTAATCATTGTATTATTTCTGGTACCGTTAAAATTGGCGACAACACAGAGTTGAAAAACTTTATAGAGTTAAGAGATGGTACTGTAATTGGTAATAACTGTTTGATAGATTCAAGGGTTACTTCATCGGGTAATTGTACTATTGGAAACGATGTAGTATTAAGATATGGTACAATAGTTGCAAGAGGTTGTGTTATTGAGGATAATTGTTATTTTTCACCAAGAGTCATGACTAATAATTTGAATACAGAAAAAGATCAAATTGGAGGTCCAAAATTCGGAAAGAACACCTTTGTAGGAACTAATGCTGTTATTCATCATGGTTTAAAAATTGGAAAAAATGTTAAAATCGGAGCAATGAGTTTTGTAAATACTGACTGTGAAGATAACTCTGTGTATTTTGGTATCCCTGCAAAAAAAAAATAATCAAAACCAATGAGCATAAATGTTTATGAAATACTTGAAAAATATAACTTAGAATTAATTGGTCAAGTAAGTAATCCAAAAATATCAGGACCAAGTTCTTTAGATAATCAAAGAAAAGATGGTTTATATTGGATAAAAAACCAAAAA
>TARA_B110000483_G_scaffold90784_1_pt1 | contig 10642 bp, 9 predicted proteins | sample TARA_B110000483 | Tara Oceans TARA_B110000483 (sample SAMEA4398176) | marine metagenome | biome: Polar Biome; feature: [SRF] surface water layer (ENVO:00010504); material: water (ENVO:00002006), including particulate matter (ENVO:01000060) such as... | depth 5 m
AATATTGGCCTGTTTTAAAGTAAAAAATCCCTGTTACTGCACTATCTTTATCTGGAGAAGTGCTAATTGGTTTTTTTTCTGAGATTTTTTTAATAATAGAATTCCTATCAACAACATAAGCATGTGAATTTGGGCTTTCACTAGCAGGTGGATATTGTGACCATGTAAATATTATCCCAGTTGGATCCATTTTTTTTATAATATTATAAAATTTTTCATAATTAATTACACATTTTAAATCACAAGAACTAATTATAACTGGTTGATCTAATTTTATTAATTTTTTTGCTTTATAGATTGTTATTGCCATTCCCTTAGTTTTTTTATTAATTAAATAATATTGTGAGTCTTTTTTATTCTTAAAAAATTTTTTTTTTAAATTATTTTTTAAGAAAGTATTTTTTTTAAAAATAAATAAATTATCTTTATTATACGGCAAACTTTCTAGACTTCTTTCAAACATCATTTTTTTTGAAATTGGTATCAGTGGTTTTGGTAAATTATAACCTAAGTGTTTATGCCTGCTTCCTTCGCCTGCTGATGGAATGATATTTTGTATTTTTTGTTTATTAAGTTTATCTACTTTTTTGTAGTTTAAAGTAAAATATTTTTTCCAAAATTTATATTCTTCAATTTTTTTATCATCTTCAAAACAAACAAAGTTTTTTATAGATTTTGTAGTTATATTTTTACTTTTAATTATTTCCAAAAATATATCTACAACATGCAAAGATTTATCATTTATTTTTTTTATATTGGACGCAGCTTCAAGAAAAAATTTCCAATGTTTTAAATAATATAGTCCTGCACTTATTATTTGGTTTTCAGAAAAAATACTTTTTTTTCTAATTTTAACAATTTGATTTTTTTTATTAGTAAAAATTATATCTTTTTTATTATAATTTCTCCTTATATCATTTTTTTTTATATTAAAAAAAATTCCATCAGAATGAGTTGTAAAATCTTTAAAACTAACATCTAATAACGAGTCTGGATTTAAAATTACCACCTTCTCATCACTTTTAATATAATTTTTTACTTTTAAAATTGACTCAATTTGATTATTTGTTTTTGATGAATGGATTACTTGAATATTATTTTTTTTTTTGAAATGTAAAATTTTATTTTTGCTACAAATTATAAATATTTTCTTACAAAAGCTGAATTTATTTAAAATACTATTTAATTGAAAATCGTCTTTTTTTGATAATTTGTCGTACACAAATTTGTTATTAAATAAACTATGATGTTTTTGACCCAAAAGTGATATGATTAAATTCATTTTAATTTACGATTAACAATATTTAATAAAATTAGATAAATGAAAAAAAATGTATCTTGTATTATAGATTTTGGTCAAAGTCATTTAAAGTTCATTTTAATAACAGGAAAATTTAAAGTTGCAAGAACAATAATTTGTAAAAATAATTTTAAGTTTTCAAAAAAAAATAGTTTTTTTTATGATAATGTAAAAATAGAAAAAATAATAAAATCTAAGATCGGTATTTTATCCCAAAACTTTAAAATCAACTCTCTAGCAGTAATTTCACATGGTTCTGGTTGTTTTTTCAAAAATAGTAAAAATAATATTACAAATGGATTTCATTTTTCTTCAAACTTTAACAACAAGAAATTAGTATCAAAATATAATAAGTTGTTACCAAGCTTTAATGAAACATATACTCCAAAATATAAAAATTTTCACAACTTAAGTAAAAATTTATTTTTAATAAATAATCAAGATCATAAGTTAGAATTTATGACAATGCCTTCATATATTACTTGGATATTTACAAAAAAAAATATTATTGATCCCTCATATTTGTCTTGTCATTCTTTTTTATGGAATTTTAAAAAAAAACGTATGAGTAATTTTTTAAAAAATATATCTATAAAAATACCTAAAATTAAAAATAGTGGATCATTTATTCATTATGATAGTAAAAAAATAAAAATTTATAATGGTATGCACGATACTAGTGCTGCTTTTAGTTTTCATAAAATCTTCTTTAACGATTTAAATACTGTTTTTTTAAGCACCGGAACTACTTTTATTTTTGGAAAATATTTAAAAAAGATCCAAAGTATAGAAGAAAAAAGTAAATTCTATTATCTTTTAGCAACAAATTTTAAAGGTGCTTTTCTATCTAAAAGATTTCAAGGTGGCTTAATATATGACAGGCATAGAAAGATAAATAAAAAATTAGCTGATAACTATCTCGCCTTAAAAACAGTTGAAGAATTGAAAAATTATAAAAAATTTATACCAAATAAAAATATAAAACTAATTATAGACGGTTATTTTGCCCAAAATAAAAAATTTGTTTTAAAAATCAAAGAATATAATAATAATATTACAATATTTTGTGCTAAAAATAAATTTACACCTAGTTTAGGTATGGCTAGTCTTTTTACAAATAAAAAAAACTTATTAATAGAAAACTTTTATGACATATATTAAATGGATTATATAGCACACAGAATTAATTCTATTTCTCAATTAAAAAAACTAAACTCTGATTACGGCATAGAGATTGATATAAGAGATGATAAAAAAGATTTGGTTGTAGTACATGACCCTTTTAAAAAAGGTGTAAAATTAAATCATTATTTAAAACATTATAATCATAAATTAATTATTGCCAATATTAAGTCTGAAAGAATTGAAGATGACGTTATTAAAATGTTTAAAAAGTTTAATATCAATAATTTTTTTTTTCTAGACTCTTCTTTTCCTAAAATTATTGATTTAGTAAAAAAAAATATATCTGATATTGGGCTAAGAGTGTCTTACTACGAGGACTTATCAACTGCTAAAAAACTAAAAAACAAAATTAAATGGATTTGGTATGATACCTTTTTTGGTTTACCTAAAAATAATAATAATTTCAAAATTCTAAAAAAAATGAACTACAAAATATGTTTAGTTTGTCCAATGCTTCATGGTTTAGATATAAAAATTAGTCATAAACGATTGAGTGAATTAAAAAAAAAGAACTTAATAGATGCTGTGTGTACCAAAAAAAAATTTTTTAAATATTGGTATTAATTAAGTTTGAATAATATTATAATTAGTTGATATAATTGCTCAAAGCTACCTTTAATTTTTTTGTTTAGACTATCACTGCTTCCTTCTCCAAATCTTCTTTTTTTTTTATTAAAATTTACTGGAAATCTAATTATGCTATAATCATTTTTTTTTGCAGTTAAGTAAATTGATAAATCTATCGAAAAATCGTTTGGGTAGTAGCCTACTTTTTTTTTTAGACCATTTGAGAATAATACCGGCATAGCATGAATATCAAATATTTTTTTTTGTAATAAAATAGAGCTTATTAAAGTTAACGAATATGAAAAAAAAATATCAAGGAATGACCAATAATTTTTTATTTTATTAATCCTATTTCCTTTTATGAAAATTTTTTTTTTAGAGTTGTTTTTATTGTAAATACTTATTGATTTCATAACATCTTTTGGATTGACTTCTAAATCCGCATGAGAATAAATTATAATTTTACCACTAGCAAACATTAAACCTTTTTTTAAACCATATCCAAAGCCAATATTTTTCTTTACTTTTAATGTTTTAATATTTTTGTACCTCAAATATCTTTTTAAAGTTTTTTCAGTCTCATCATTTGAGCCATTATTAACTAAGATTAATTCATTTTTTTTGTCTTTTAAAAAATTTTTATAATTTTCTATTAGAATTGGTATATTTTTTGATTCATTAAAGCATGGAATTATCAAAGAAAAATTCATAATTAATTTTTTGTTTTTTTTAAAACAACAGATTGCTGCAATGCAAAAATGTTATGAAGCCTAGTGAGCTGATTATCAAATCTTATTACTAGCTTATTAAGCAAATCATTTAGTGGTATATAAAAAGTTTTTGCTATTACGCCACCAGAATTTAAAAACACTAAAAACTCACTTTTTTTTGAATGTATAAGCTCAAACTTATTACCTAATCTTGAATTAAACTTTGCAAAATTGTCAAATATCAAATTTGGTATTGCGTTATTTCCAGACCATGGGTCATCAATGTCATTACAAGGAATTTCTTCACTTAATATGTCTATAGTTTTATCATAACCCTCAATTCTCATTAGTAGAATTATTAATTGAAACATATAAGATAAATTAACATCTTGAATTATGTAATTTCCACCAGGTTTTAAAATCCTATGAACTTCGTTAAAAAGTTTCATTGGATGTGCCACATGATGAATTAAGTTTGAAGAAATAACTACCGAATAACTATTGTCTGCTAACCCTGTATTAATTGCATCTACACCTTTTAGATCTATAAAATTATCTTTCATTATATCTGAGGTTTTAAAATTTTTATTATTAATGAATTCTTTTACAAAGGCTGGACCACAACCAAGTTCAATAATATTGTCCTCATCATTAATGAAATTGTTCATCCAAGAAAATCGATTTTTAAGTAAATAAAAAAGGTTTTTATTTTTTTTTTTAAAGAAATATTCTCTTGCTGCTAATATATTTCCCTCATCATTCATTCTATTTTGAGAGTGATGAAAATAGATTTTTTTTGGTAAAAATGACATTTTAATTTAAAATACTTATTATATTAATTAAATGCAATTTTGTATAAAATCAATACTCTTGTTTTAGGGTTTGAAATTTTCTATATATATACTCTAGTACTGATATGTTTTTAATCATTTGTTCATGAAATTACTAAATATTATTTTAAAAAAAAACCTAGATTTTAATTTTTCAATAAAATTTAATATTTTTTTTTTTCTATTAATAATTAATTTTATAACTTACTCAATCTATGCAGTTCTATCTAAGTATAATATTCTTATTATAGAAGTTTTAATTAACACTAACTTTATTATTTTTTTTATCTTATATAAAAAATACCCTGAAGACAAAATATCTTTTAATTTAAAACTTGGTATACAAGAAATAATATTTTTTATATTTTTATTTATATTTTTATTTGTACTTTTGTTTGATGAATTAAGCGTTCCTTTATTTGGTGATGAAATAGCTCCAACTAGAAGGGCTATAAGAACTCCACTATTTGCATCATATATATTTCTAAATATCTTTAATATAGATTATTTGAAAGAGATTCCTTTTAAGTATATAATACAAATATTAGGTATTCTTCAAATATTATTTATAATTTTTGCAATCAATCTTTTAAAATCAAAAAAATTAGGATTGTTTATTTTAATTTTAATAATCAATTTTGTTTTAAGAATTATTATTAAAGATGCAGTTCATCATCCACCATTAAATCATATTTTTTCTACTACCTTAATCCCAGTTTTAGGTTTCAATCACATGATGGTAAGAATTTCATATTTTCTTCCTTTCATGGTTTTTCTAATTATTTTATTCAAATTAATTACTGAATATATAGATAAAAAATCATCTATGTTGTTGATATTAACTATTTCTACATTTCCATTTTTGACTATTGCAAGTGTGGTGCCTGACCATTCTTTATGGGCCGCACTTATTTTTACAATATTGCTTTTTTATGTTTATGTTAAAAAGGATATCGATTACAGATTATGTTTTTTAGCAATCTCTATTGGAATTTTATTCAGAATAACTATTTTTTCTGGTTTTATTTTAATTGGTTTAGTTTTTCTTGGTGATTTTTTTAATAAAAGATTTTTAATTTTACAAAAAATAAAGCATATACTTTTTAAAGAAAAAATTTTTGTTTTTATATTAATTTTTATTCCACTTTTTTTAATAAGCATTACTGGAAATGTAAATTTTGACGGAGTTAATAATTTAGACTCTATAAATCTTTTTTATGATGCCCTGAAATCAAAAATTATTCTTAAATCATTAATAAAACAAATTCCAATTTGGTACTATCCGTTTATATTTTTAATTTTTTTTACTGAGAGAAAAATTGAATTTTTTATTTTTTTTATCTTAAACCTTATAATCTATTTCTCAATTAATCCCTATTTTTGGGGGAATGCAAAATATGTCCTCGAATATGGAGTACCTTTTTTTATATTTGGTCACTTTGTTTTTACAAAATTGCTTATTGAAAAAAAGCAATTTTGGATTGTAAATACAGTAAATTTAATAATTATTTTACTTAATATAAATGATATCCAGAAATTTCCAGAAGCAAGAATATCCAGTGATTTAATTTATGAAGAAGGGTATCAAAAATCTCTAAAATCATCAGATAAAAAAACTAAATATCTTTTAAAGATACCATATAGTTATGATGATGCTTTCCAGTACATTAAAAGAATTGATAAAAATGAAAATACTCTTTTACTAGGCACTACTTATGGATTTTTACCTCAAATTTTGGAAAATTATAATTTTAACGAATTAAGAGCTGCAATTGATTTAAGAAACAATTTTGATAATTTGAATAATGTTGATTATTCTTTATCGAAAAAGATTGTAAGATTTTATGATGAGAAAAATTTATTTAATCTTATTAAAGAATATCTTAAATCCATGAAAGATAATCAAATTATAGGAAGAAATGACTTTAACAAAAATAATAAAGATTTAAATAATGAAACAGATATACAAGATCCTTTTTTAAGAATAAATGATATTAAGAATCTTGAGTATATACTTATAGCTGACTTTAGTATTAGAGAAAAAGTTACTAAATCATTAATTTCTAAAAATTGGAAACTAGAAAAAAAATTTGAAGAACCTAATTATAGATCTACACTTCTTTTATTTAAAAAATATTAAATTTCAAAAAACTAAAAAAATTTATAATTGAATATGTGGGGTGAAGTGACCAAATAAAAAAAAAGGGGGAAATAAAAAAAAAATTTAATTAAAAAATTTTTATTCTCTTTTAGCTCAAATAGCATTATTAACAAAAGTATTAACAAAGGGTATACTAAATTTATTAATCTTATTAAATTTTTTCCAGTAATTAATGGACCACCCACATATGCTACAGAAGTCATAAATACTACAATAAGTGATGTTATTAAAAATAATTCTTTATTTATATTATTGAGTATAAAAATTTTTTTTTCAAATATTAAATAAATAAATATAGGTAAAATAACGACTAATGGAAAAAAATTATATTTTATAAAGTCTAATAATGTGTAATCAAAGGTAAATAAGTGAAATCTATTAACTAATGAATAAGTTCCATTATAAATTGTATTATTATTTGCAAATTCATTATTAATCAAAAATAATACAAATGTTAATATTGTTAGATATATAATATCTTTTATTTCAATGACAGATTTATTTTTAAATACAAATTTTGAAATAATTATACTTAATAAAAAAAAAATTGAATTTTGTCTTGTAAATAATGCAAGTAAAAAACCAAAATACATAAAACTTTTTTTATTATCAATTAAACCTAATAAAATTATCAATCCAGAGTTTATAAATACAATATCATTAATCATTGTTGGTAACGCTATAAAATATCTAATTAAATAAGGGTTAAACATTAAAAATGATGTTAAGTAAAAAATATGAAAATTATCAATTTTAAGTTTTTTTAAGATTAGATAAAAAAATATTATTGATGATATGCAGGCTATAATTGTAAAAAAACTAAATGTTAGATAAACATCAAAATTGAATGTTTTTGCCGTAATTCCAATGATTGTAGGTATGATAAACCTCCAAGCTTTGTGATAATCAAGCTTTTGATATGGTATGTTTTCAAAATTTTCAGCTATTATATAGTAATCCTCTCCATCCCTTGCTCCAAAATAGAAACTTTCCTCTAATGAAAAATAATTATTAGTTAAAAGTATTAATATTAAGTTTAAAAATAAAAAAAATCTTACATCAAGAAATAAAGTTAAATATTTCATTAAAATTTTAAATCTTTTCTATCAATAAAAGACAGAAAATATGCTCTTATTATTGGATACCAATCTATTATTGTTCTTATTTTTGAATAACTTCCAGATTTTGGATAGTTCATTGTTATGGGCACTTCTGTAAAAGAAATATCTTTTGACTTCAATATTTTACCTAAAACATAATACTCATAACCATATGTATAAAATTTCTCTTTATCTAAAATATCAATATTTTTTGATAATAGTTTTGTTTTATATGCTCTAAATCCACATGTGGCATCAGTAATTTTTTTTTTAAAAATAATATTTAAAATAAAAGTAAAAACTTTTATTAATATAATTCTTTTAAATGGATTTGTTTTATGTCCATCTTTGTTTAAAAAGCGACTTCCATGTACAAAGGAATAATTTTCTTTTGATATTTTTTCTAAAAATTTAGTTATTTCATCTGGAAACATTTTTCCGTTTGCAGCCAAATGTATCATTACATCATAGTTTTTTTCTATTCCAATTTTTAATCCATCAATCAATGCATATCCAGCACCTCTATTTTGCTCATAACTTTTTACCATTATTTGTGAATCTTCTATAATCTTAAGTGAGTTATCTGTTGAACCGTTATTAATAAACAAAAAATCTACAGAATAATTAGACTGATCAAAATTTTTTATTTGATTTATTAAATTTGAAAGTCTATGTTCCTCATTCCAACATGGTATAATACAAAGTGATTTCATAAAAACTAAATAGTATATAAATATGCAAAAATATAAAGGATTTAAAATTGGAGTTATTGGTTGTGGCTATTGGGCAACGAACATAATCAAGACCTTAGAAAACCTTGGTTTAAAAAATATATTTATATTTGATAAAGACTCAACAAAAATTAACCTAATTAAAAAAAAGTTTAATTTTATTAAAATTTCAAAAGATATTGATAGTCTTTTAAGTTTAGACCTAGACTGTTACTTTCTTATTACACCTGCAAGTACTCATTACAAAATTGCAAAAAAAATTATTAATTCAAAAAAAGATATTTTTATTGAAAAACCTGCAACTCTAAATTCTAAAAATCTAAACGAATTAATAAATATGTCAAAAAAGAATAAAAATATTCTTATGTCGGGATATATTTACAACTACAATGTTTATATAAATTATATTAAAAAAATTTTAAAAAAAAATGCTTTAGGTAAAATAAAATATATGTATCTTGAAAGATGCAATCTGGGGCCTATAAGAAATGATACCTCTTGTATTTGGGATTTAGCATCTCACGATATATCTACTTCTTACTATTTACTGGGTAAAAAACCTACGATTAATAATATTCAGGTTTATAATTTTCTCAAAAAGGGCAAGTTTGACATCTCGAATATAACCTTAGACTTTGATAAAATTAAAGTAGAGATTAAATCAAGCTGGATAAGTCCTGAAAAAACAAGAAAATTAATTATAATTGGTGAAAAAAAAATGCTTCAGTTTGATGAAATATCAAGTGGAAATAAAATTAAAATTTATAATAAATACGCTACTTATTATCCAAATATATTAAAAAAATATTCAAAAAAATATTTTACACCCTTTGCGAATATTAAAATTGGTAAAACATTTGAGCCAAAAATAAAATTTTCACCTCCACTTGAAGATGAAATAAAACACTTTTTAAATAGTGTTTTGAATAGAAAAAAACCAATAACAGATGGTAACTACGCTCAAAATATTATCAAAATTATTGAAAATATAGAAAAAAAAATTATTTAAAGTTATTTATAATTATTAATTATTTTACAAACTTTATCAATATCACTTATTTTCATTAATGGATCAATTGGTATACTTATTCCATTTTTTGCAAGATTTTCTGAATATGGAAATTTTTGATTTGTAAATAAATTTTTTACCGCTTTTAATTTATGAATTGGAAAAGGATAATGCCTACCAAATGGAATTTTTTGACTTGTTAAATATTTAGAAAATTTTTTAATATTATTTACAATTAAGACGTATTGGTGAAAAACACAACCCTTTGAATATTGTAATTTGGTTATTTTATTATTAATTAATTTTTGATCATAAATAGTTGCAATTTTCTTTCTATTAGAATTGTAACGATCAAGATTTTTTAACTTTTTAGATAAAATTAGAGCTTGAATAGTATCAAGTCTACTATTTACACCTATTATATCATGATAATATTTTTTTTCAGATCCAAGATTTCTAATTTTTTTTAAATATTCATATTTTTTTTTACTATTAGTGGTTATTATACCTGCATCTCCGTAAGCACCCAAATTTTTGCCAGGATAAAGACTAAAACAACCTAGCTCTCCTTGAGATCCTGTTTTTTTACCTTTTATTCCTGAAGAATAATCAAAAGCACCATGAGCTTGGGAGGCATCTTCTAAAATAATAATTTTTTTTTTTTTTTAGTTCTTTTTTTAAGTCATGATATCTACAGCTTTCACCATATAAATGAACTAACAACACAACTTTTGTTTTGTTTGTCATCTTTTTAATAATATCTTTGTTAGACATTACTGAGCTATTTTTTTCAATATCAACAAGAACCGGCTTAAGACCAGCTCTTATGACAGAAAAAATAGTTGAACAATAAGTCATTGCTGGCATTATGACTTCTGAATTATTTTTCAAGTTTAGCGATTTTAATGCTAGATAGATAGCATCAGTACCGTTTGCACAACCTATGGCATATTTTGTATTACAATAAGCTGCAAACTCTTTTTCAAACTTTTCTACTGATGAACCTAAAATAAAATCAGTTTTTTTAAATAAAAATTTTAAATCATTTA
>TARA_B110000483_G_scaffold68691_1_pt1 | contig 10639 bp, 6 predicted proteins | sample TARA_B110000483 | Tara Oceans TARA_B110000483 (sample SAMEA4398176) | marine metagenome | biome: Polar Biome; feature: [SRF] surface water layer (ENVO:00010504); material: water (ENVO:00002006), including particulate matter (ENVO:01000060) such as... | depth 5 m
TACCCGGAAAAGTAATTAATCTTGGTTTAGACTTAAAAGGTGGTTCTTATCTTTTACTTAAAGCTGAGATGGATGTGGTTTTTGTCGAAAAGTTAGAAACTTTGAAAAGCGATTTACGTGTAAGACTTAGAAAAAACAATATTGGTTATAAAAAATTAAACATAAATGGATATAACCTTTCATTTGAAAAGAGAAATCTGTCTGATGATGATAAAATAAAAAAAGTTATTCTTAAAATTAATAAAAACTTACTTATAACTCAAAAAGGAAATTTTTTTATTATAACTTTTTCGGAATTAAATAAAAAAACTATTACTAAATCTACTATGGCTCAAGCTATTGAAATTGTTAGAAGAAGAATTGACGAAACTGGAACTAATGAGCCTTCCATTCAACAACAAGGTGTTGATCGTATCATTGTTCAATTACCTGGACTTGAAGATCCAAGTCGTATTAAAAAACTTCTTGGCAAAACAGCAAAATTAAACTTTCAATTAGCTCATCCATCTATTTCAACTGAGGATATCGAATTAGGCGATACTCCCCCTCCAGGTTATGTGATTATTCCACAAGACAAAAACCCTAGTGAATTATATATGATTAATAAAAGAGTGATGGTTTCTGGTGAAATGCTAAAAGATGCTAACTCAAGTTTTGACAGAAATAATAGTCCTTCAGTATCTTTTCAGCTTTCAGCAATAGGTGGAAAAAAGTTTGGAAGAGTTACTGGAAAAAATATTGGAAGGGCTTTCGCTATAGTTTTAGATGGTAAGGTAGTAAGCGCACCAGTTATTCAATCTCAAATTTTTTCAAGTGGACAAATAACTGGTAATTTTTCTCTTCAAGAAACTAATGATTTAGCATTAGTTTTAAGATCTGGTGCATTACCTGTTCCAATGATTATCTTAGAAGAACGTTCTGTTGGCCCAGGTTTAGGAAGTGATTCTATTGCTTCGGGAAAATTGGCTAGCGTTATAGGAATTATTGCTGTTATGATTTTTATGTTCGTTACATATGGTAGCTTTGGTGTATTTGCAAATATTGCTTTAGCATGTAATATTATTTTTATTATAGCTCTTTTAAGCATGATTCAGGCAACCTTAACTCTTCCAGGTATTGCAGGGATAGTTTTAACAATGGGGATGGCTGTTGACGCAAACGTTCTTATTTTTGAGAGAATTAAAGAAGAGTTTCATGCAGGTAGAAAAATCTATGATGCAATTGAATCTGGCTTTAAAAGAGCTGTATCAACTATTATTGATGCAAATTTAACCACTTTATTTGCTGCTATAGCCTTGTTTTCATTTGGAAGTGGTCCAATTAAAGGGTTTTCGGTTACTTTGATGATTGGAATTTTAACTTCAATGTTTACTGCTATAATAATAACTAAGTATCTTATTTTATTTTATATTAAGAAAAAAGATATAAATAAAATTTTATTTTAAGGTTACTACAATGAAACTTATAAGATTAATTCCATCAAATACTAATTTCGATTTTTTAAAATTTAAAAAAGTTGCTTTTTTATTTTCTTCATTAATTATACTAGGAACATTGCTTAGTTTGCTTCTTAATAGTTTGAATTATGGCATTGATTTTAAGGGAGGTATTTTACTTGAGTTAAGAGCTAAAAATTTAAATGTTGCAAAAATAGATGATTTGAGAAATAAAATTTCTTCTTTAAATGTAGGGGAAATTTCAATCCAAAAATTTGGTAAAGAAACAGATTTTTTAGTTCGTATTCAAAAGCAAGATGGAGATGAATCAAATCAAATTAAAATTATTGATAAAGTAAAAGAAATCACATCGAAGGATTATGATATTAGAAGATCAGAATTTGTTGGTCCAGTTGTAGGAGATGAATTAAAATATTCTGGTATTTTAGCCGTTTGTTTAGCTTTATTAGCCATTATGATTTATATATGGTTTAGGTTTGAATGGCAGTTTTCTATAGCTGCAATTATTGCTTTGTCACATGATGTTTTTTCAACTGTTGGACTATTTTCTGTACTTCAATTAGAATTCAATCTTGCAACTATCGCAGCTATTCTTACAACAGCAGGTTATTCTATAAATGATACAGTTGTTATTTTTGATCGAGTAAGAGAGAATTTAAGACGATATAAATCTAAAGACCATTATTTTATTTATAACAAATCTATTAATGAAACTCTTTCTAGAACTGTGATGACTTCTGTTACAACTTTAATCGCTTTGTTCATCATTTTCTTTTTTGGAGGTGCAGTTTTATCAGATTTTGCTTTAGCAATGATTTGGGGAGTTTTGATTGGAACATTTTCTTCAATATTCGTTGCTGTGTCTATATTAACTTTTTTTAATATTAATAAGGGTGATCAAATTATAGATAAAGCTAATATTCCTGAATATGAGAGAGATTAATTATAATTTATAGACTTATGCCATTTAGTAAATGCGTTTAAAGCTTCAATGGCCTGTATTTTCTTTTTTTCTCTTCCTTTAATATATTTCTTTTTTGCTGTAGTTTGTAATTTATTTTCCTTAATGTCAGGCATTAAACCAAAGTTAATATTCATGGGTTGAAATGTTTCTGGGTTAGCATTTAAAGTTATATGTTTCAATAATGCTCCGTGTGCTGAATTTTCAGGTGGTAGATTGAAATTTTGTTTTTTGAAATTAAAAGCAGCAACATAACCAGCAATAAGACCTATTGCTGAAGATTCTACATAGCCTTCAACACCAGTGATTTGTCCAGCAAATATGATATTAGGAGATGTTTTTAAACGTAGATTTAAATCTAAAATATTAGGTGAATTAATAAAAGTATTTCTGTGTAAACCACCTAATCTCGCAAACTCAGAGTTTTCAAGACCAGGAATAATTTTAAAAACAACTTTTTGGGCGCTATGTTTCATTTTCGTTTGAAAGCCAACAATATTATATAAAGTACCAGACAAATTATCTTGCCGTAATTGAACTACTGCATATGGCTCTTCAACTTTATGAGGGTTGGTTAAACCAACTGGTTTCATTGGTCCAAACCTTAATGTTTCAGGACCTCTTCTTACAATTTCTTCTATCGGCATACACCCCTCAAAAAAAGGAGTTTTTTCAAATTCTTTAAATTCCATTTTGGGGGCATCTTTAATTGCTTCAATAAATGTATAATACTCTTCTTTTGAAAGTGGACAGTTTATGTAATCGTCTCCTTCACCTTTATCATATCTTGATTGTTTCCATGCCACTTTCATATCAATGCTATCTTTATAAACAATTGGAGCAATTGCATCATAGAAAGCTAATGATTTCTCTTCAGTTTTTAACTTAATACACTCAGTTAATTTGTTTGAGGTTAATGGGCCAGTTGCAACAATAACTATTTCGTTATTAAATCTATCTAATGATTTAATTTCTTCATTAATTATTTCAATATTTTCATTATTAGTAATTTTGTTATTTACTTCTTTTGCAAAATTATCTCTATCTACAGCCAGAGCTGAGCCTGCTGGAACTTTATTTAAGTCAGCTGTTTTCATAATTAAAGAATCCGCAATTCTTAATTCTTCGTGAAGAACTCCAACTGCATTATTTTCTTTATCATCAGATCTAAATGAATTAGAGCACACCAACTCACCTAAATAATTAGTTTGATGGGCTTCAGTTTTAATTTTAGGCCTCATTTCGAATAAATTAACTTTGATACCAAACTTAGATATCTGGTAGGCAGCCTCACATCCTGCTAAACCTCCACCAATCACATTAATTTTTTCAATATCTTTCATGTTATTTTTTATTTAATAATTTTTTTAAGAATTGACCAGTATGGCTTTCTTTAACTTTAGATACAGTTTCTGGAGTTCCTTGAGCAACTATAAAACCTCCTTTATCACCACCATCAGGCCCTAAATCAATTATATGATCAGCAGTCTTTATAACATCAAGGTTGTGTTCAATTACAATCATTGTGTTTCCATTATCAACAAGTTCTTGAATAACTTCTAGTAATTTTTTTATATCGTGAAAATGTAACCCTGTTGTAGGTTCATCAAGAATATAAATGGTTCTACCAGTTCCTTTCCTTGATAGCTCTTTAGCTAGCTTAATTCTTTGAGCTTCTCCTCCTGATAGGGTGGTCGAACGTTGACCAATTTTTATATAACCAAGACCAACTCTTTCTAATGTTTCTAATTTTTCATTAATTAGGGGTACAGCTTTAAATATTTCAGCTCCTTCTGAAACAGTTAGATCAAGCACATCTGATATTGATTTATCCTTCCATTTTACTTCAAGCGTTTCTCTATTATATCTTTTTCCTTTACATTGATCACACTTAACATAAACATCAGGTAAAAAATGCATCTCAATCTTAATTACTCCATCACCTTGGCAAGTTTCACATCTTCCACCTTTAACATTAAATGAAAAACGACCAGGTAAATAACCTCTGGCTTTTGATTCTGGTAAGCCTGTAAACCAATCTCTTATATGATTAAATGCTCCTGTGTAAGTTGCAGGATTAGATCTTGGTGTCCTACCAATAGGAGATTGATCTATATCGATAATTTTATCAATTTGCGAGATTCCATTAATTGATCTATAAGGGGCTGGCATCGAACTGTTACCATTTAATATTTTTGATAAACTTTTTTGCAATGTTTGAATTACTAACGTTGATTTTCCTCCTCCAGATACCCCTGTAACACAAGTTAAAATACCAAGTGGAAATTCCACATCAATATTTTGAAGATTGTTTCCAGTTGCACCTCTTAAAGTAATATTTTTATTAGGATTAATTTTTCGTCTAATTGAGGGAATTGGTATACTTCTAACTCCAGATAGATAGTTACCTGTTATACTATCTTTATTATTCTTAATATCTTCAGGTGTTCCTTCAGCAATAACATTGCCCCCGTTTATTCCTGCTTCAGGCCCAATATCAACAACATGATCTGCAATTAAGATTGCTTCTTCGTCATGCTCTACCACTATAACTGTGTTTCCTAAATCCCTAAGTTTTTGAAGAGTATGCAGTAATCTTTCATTATCTCTTTGATGTAATCCAATACTAGGTTCGTCTAAAACATACAAAACTCCAGATAAACCAGAACCAATTTGACTAGCTAATCTAATTCTTTGACTTTCACCACCTGATAATGTTCCGCTATTTCTTGAAATAGATAAATATGATAAACCAACACTTGTTAAAAACCCTAATCTATCATTTATTTCTTTTAAAACTTGCTTGGATATAGATAATTCATTTTCATTAAATATGGAGTCTAAATTTAAAAACCATTCTCTTGCGTCTTCAATAGTTAATCTAGATATATCTGCAATATCTTTTTTATTAATTTTAACAGCTAATGTTTCAAGCTTAAGTCTTTTTCCATTACATTTAGCACAGTCTTTGTCTGACTGAAATCTACCTAACTCTTCTCTTACCCATTTACTTTCACTTTCTTTCAACCTTCTTGCAAGACTAGGTATTACTCCTTCAAATGCTTTATTGGACTTAAAAACACGAGTGCCGTCATTATAAGTTATCTCTATTTTTTCTTCACCAGATCCAAATAACAACTTGTCTTTAATATCATCTGATATATCACAAAATTTACTATCAATATTAAATTTATAATGTCTACCTAGTGACTCTAAAGTTTGTACATAAAGTTTACTTGTGTTAACTGACCAGGGTGCAATAGCGCCATCTCTAAAAGTAATATTTTGATCAGGAACAACTAAGTTAACGTCAAATGCTACTGCGTTTCCCAAGCCGTCACAATCACTACATGCACCTGCGGGGTTATTAAAAGAAAAAATGCGAGGCTCTATTTCATCAATAGTAAAACCAGTCTCAGGGCATGAAAAATTAGATGAATATATCTCTTTAGTATTAGTATCAACATCAAGAGTATACAAAAGACCATCAGTTAGTTGTAAAGCTATCTCAATTGAATCGGCCAGTCTTTGAAGTAAATCTTTGCTTTCTTGCTCATTGTTTTTTTGAATTATTAATCTATCAACTACAACTTCAATATTATGTTTTTTGTATCGATCTAGAGTAGGTGTTTCTTCAATGTCAAAAAACTCATCATTAATTCTAAGTCTTTGGAAGCCTTTTTTTCTAAGTTCAATAAATTCTTTTCGATATTCACCTTTTCTTCCTCTTACAATTGGTGCTAGTAGATAGATTTTTGTTTTATTTTCTTTTTCAAAAACTTTATCAACCATTTGGCTAACGGTTTGACTTTCAATTGGCAGCCCTGTTGTTGGAGAATAAGGAATGCCAACTCTGGCCCATAAGAGCCTCATATAATCATATATTTCTGTAACTGTACCAACAGTAGATCTTGGGTTTTTATTAGTTGACTTTTGTTCTATGGAAATAGCAGGGGAAAGGCCTTCTATTGACTCAACGTCAGGTTTTTGCATCATTTGTAAAAACTGTCTTGCATATGCGGATAAAGATTCGACATATCTTCTTTGACCCTCAGCGTAAATAGTATCAAAGGCTAAAGAACTTTTTCCTGATCCAGAAACGCCTGTCATTACTATTAATTTATTTTTTGGAAGATCAATATCAACATTTTGTAAGTTATGCTCTTTTGCTCCACGTACTTTTAAGAATTGATTAGTTTCAGTGGAAGATGGCATGTATTTTATATCCTTGTAATAAACCTAAATAACTATACATTTAGTTAGCTTTGATACTTTAAATGTCAATCAAAAAGATTATATTTATGTTTTTTTTAAAGGAATATTGTTCTATAAATATTTTATATTTTTAATTTTTCTTTTCTGTGGAGTTTAAAATGAGTGGAAGTGTTAACAAAGTTACTTTAGTTGGAAATTTAGGACGTGATCCAGAGATTAGAGCTATGCAAAATGGAGATAAAATTGTCCAATTAAGTTTGGCTACTTCTGATCGATGGAAAGACAAAACTTCTGGTGAGCAACGTGAAAAAACAGAATGGCATAGAGTTGTCATTTTTAACGATGCTTTAGGAAGAATAGCTGAACAATATTTGAAAAAAGGAAGTACAGTATATATTGAAGGTCAACTTCAAACTAGAAAATGGACTGATCAGCAATCAGGTCAAGAAAAATATACAACTGAAGTAGTTCTTCAAAGATATAGAGGAGAATTAACCTTGTTAGGAATGAGGCCTGATAGTTCATTAAGCAATCAAAACCAAAATAACTCTATAGAACAAAACAATTATCAAGATTCAAGTCAAAATCAAAATCAAAGTCAAAATATAGCAAGTGACTTAGATGATGAAATACCTTTCTAATATAATTTTTAAAGTATAAAATAATAATAGATATTGTGATTGAATTGATAAACATATACAATATGGTGTGTTTAAATAATATTTATTTAACTTTAATTTGTTTATTTGGGAGTTTCTTTTGGCAGAAGAAAATAACGACAAGCCTGAAAATCATTCTATAATTTCAATTACTGAAGAAATGAAAAAGTCTTATCTAGATTATGCTATGAGTGTAATAGTCTCACGTGCATTACCTGATGTTAGAGACGGTCTTAAACCAGTCCATAGAAGAATACTTTATGCAATGATAGAGGGAGGTTACGATTGGTCTAAAGCTTATAGAAAATCAGCAAGAGTAGTAGGCGATGTTATGGGTAATTATCATCCTCATGGAGATACCGCAATCTATGACGCAATGGTCCGGATGGCACAAGACTTTTCTATGAGATTAATGTTAGTTGATGGTCAAGGTAACTTTGGTTCTGTTGATGGTGATCCTCCGGCAGCAATGAGATATACAGAATCTCGATTAGCAAAATCTTCCGAAAGTTTACTAAGAGATATTGACAAAAATACAGTTGATTTTATACCTAATTATGATGAATCTCAGTCGGAACCGTCTGTTTTGCCAGCTGAATTTCCTAATATGTTAGTCAATGGTGCTGGTGGTATTGCCGTAGGAATGGCTACAAATATTCCTCCTCATAATCCAGGAGAAGTAATTCGAGCATGTAAAGCTTTAATTGAGAATCCTGATTTGAACTTAGAAGAACTAATGGAAATCATTCCTGGCCCTGATTTCCCTACCTCGGCTCTTATTATGGGCAGGTCAGGTATTAGAGATGCATTTAGAACTGGAAGAGGTAGCGTTATTATGCGTTCCAGGGCTGAAATTGTCCAAATGGGCAAAAATTCTGATAGAGAAATGATTGTTATTTCAGAAATCCCTTTTCAGGTTAATAAAGCTCTAGTTTTAGAAAAAATTGGAGAATTAGTTAGAGATAAAACTATTGAAGGTATTTCAGATTTAAGAGACGAATCTGATCGGAATGGTATGAGAATGGTAATTGAAATAAAACGGGATGTTCAAGCTGATGTTGTTTTAAATCAATTATGGCGTCACACGAGGTTACAGACTAGTTTTCCCGTAAATATGCTAGCACTGGATAATGGCAAACCAAAACAAATGGGTTTGATTGAAATACTCAAAGCATTTATTGATTTTCGGTTTGAAGTTGTAATAAGAAGAACAAAATTTTTACTTAATAAAGCCCGTAACAGAGCTCATATTTTAGCGGGTTTAATGGTTGCCATTACTAGTATTGATGAAATTATTGAACTTATTAAATCTTCACCTGATCCAGAAACCGCTCGCAATCAATTATGTAAAAAATCATGGCCAGCGAAGGAAGTAGCTAGTTTTATTATGTTAATTGATGATCCAGAACATCAGATTATTGATGACAAATATTCATTTTCTCTTATTCAGGCCAAAGCTATATTAGAATTAAGGCTTCAAAGACTTACTGGTATGGAAAGGAATAAATTAGAAAAAGAAACTCAAGAACTATCAGAGTTAATAAATGAATATCTTATTATTTTATCAGAGAAATCTAAATTGACTGAACTAATTCAATCTGAACTTTCAGAGGCCTTGACTAGACTTGATAATCCAAGAAGAACAGAAATTCATGACAGTGCCGTTGATCATGATGATGAAGATTTAATCCAAAAAGAAGACATGGTTGTTACTGTTAGTCATAGGGGATATATTAAAAGAGTATCTTTATCAACCTATAGAGCCCAAAGAAGAGGTGGTAAGGGTAGAGCTGGTATGAAAATGAGAGATGAAGATACTGTAACTTCATTGTTTGTTACTAATACTCATACTCCAATATTATTTTTTACCTCTTCAGGGATGGTTTACCAATTAAAATGTTACAAGCTTCCAGAATCAGCTCCTCAAGCATTAGGTAAACCTATGATTAATCTATTACCAATTAATCAAGAAGAAAAAATACATACTGTAATGCCTATGCCAGAGGATGAAACTTCTTGGAACACACTTCAAATTATTTTTGCTACTAAAAACGGTAATATAAGGAGAAACCAACTTAGTGATTTTACTAATATTAGACAAAATGGTAAAATTGCTATGAAATTAAATGAAAATGATGAACTTGTCTCTGTTATACCATGTTGCGATAAAGATAATATATTATTAGCTACAAAACTTGGAAAAGCAATTAGGTTTGATGTTAATGATGTCCGTGTGTTTGTAGGTAGAGATTCTTCTGGCGTAAGAGGAATTAGATTAAAGCCAAATGATACCGTTGTATCAATGTCCTTATTACCTGATGTTGAAAAAAGGTTTGTATTATCAGTAACTGAAAATGGGTTTGGAAAAAGAACACCAGTTGAAGATTATAGAATGACTAACCGTGGTGGGCAGGGGGTTGCCAATATAGAATGTTCAGTCAGAAATGGGCCTGTGGTAGCTTCCTATGTGACATCAGAAGAAAATCAAATCATGTTAGTTACAAATTCTGGTAAATTAATAAGAATTCGCGTTCATGGAGGCGAAGGTGACTCTATAAGAATAGCTGGAAGAAAAACACAAGGTGTTAGGCTATTTGACGTTGATGAAGGTGAAAAGGTTGTATCAGTAGCCCTTTTAGCTGATGATGAAGATAATGATAATGATGATAATGATGATATAAATAACGAAGACAATCAAATAATTGATAATAACGAAGTTTAAATTAATATTTTGAGAATTTATTTATGAAAAGAATAGCATTGTATCCTGGAACATTTGATCCAGTTACTAATGGGCATTTAGATATTATTTATAGGGCAAGTTCTTTATGTGATACTTTAATAATTGGAGTTGCTCAACATACTGGTAAATCTCCTTTGTTTAATGTTTCAGAAAGAAAAAAATTAATCATTGATTCATTGAAATCAAAAGTTTCTGATAATAAAAGACAACTAGGTGAGATTAAAGTTGAAACTTTTGATGAGTTATTAATCAACTTTGCTAGATCAAACTCAGTTACTATGATTATAAGAGGTTTACGAGCTGTTTCAGACTTTGATTATGAATTTCAGATGGCAGGAATGAATGCTAGATTAGCTCCTGACATTGAAACTGTTTTTTTAACGGCATCAGAAACTAACCAGTTTGTAGCATCTCGATTTGTTAAAGAAATTGCACTTTTAGATGGTGATATTAACTCTTTTGTCTCTAAAAATGTATCAGAAGCAATAGAAAAAAAAAAAATTAAAAAATAATATAAAATAATCAACTTATAGCTTGATTATAACAGCATTTTCAAATAGTTTCATTTTGTCTTAGGGCGCGTAGCTCAGTTGGTAGAGCAATT
>TARA_B110000483_G_scaffold170196_1_pt1 | contig 10620 bp, 12 predicted proteins | sample TARA_B110000483 | Tara Oceans TARA_B110000483 (sample SAMEA4398176) | marine metagenome | biome: Polar Biome; feature: [SRF] surface water layer (ENVO:00010504); material: water (ENVO:00002006), including particulate matter (ENVO:01000060) such as... | depth 5 m
TCCCGCAATCGGGTCTGTAGACGTGCGGGCCGCTGCGTCTGAAGCCTATTTCGCTTAATTCACTGAGAAGGTCGATCGAGGGAATTACCTCGGGGTCTACGAAGACCGTGGACGCTTCTTCATTGTCGAGATAGCTACACGGGTGGGGGATTGTTCGAAACAACCGCAGCGACTTACGCGGATCTGGTCTTTGCTCAGCATCACTCATGGTTTTGAGAGGTCCGCGTCCAGTGTCCACCGACACTGCGCGTGTGGCCGCGAACACGCAACGGCAATACGGTCCAGGAAATCGCTTCGCGCAATCTCCACTGCGCCGAGCGATTCGAGATGCGGGTTTGCGACTTGGCAATCGACTAGGGCAAAGTCCCAGCGCCGTAGCTGCTTTGCTAGCGTTGAAAGAGCCGCTTTCGATGCATTACTCACTTTTGAGAACATAGACTCGCCGAAAAACTGTTTGCCAATCGCCACGCCATAGAGACCGCCAACAAGCGCCCCGTCTTGCCAAACCTCAACCGAATGGGCAAACCCGAGGTCGTGTAAGGCCGTATAAGCGTTCTGCATTTCGCCGGTTATCCAAGTGCCCGCATCGTCGTTTCGGGGTGCTGCGCAGCTTTGGACAACCTGTGCAAAGGAGGTGTCTAGGCTGAAGGTAAAACCGCCGCGCCGGAGTAATTTGCGAAGGCTTCGAGAAGGCTCGAACGCGTCGAGCTCAATAACCATTCTCGGGTCGGGCGACCACCAAAGAATTGGCTGGTCGTCATCAAACCACGGGAAAATCCCCTGACTGTATGCGCTAAGAAGAATCTCCGGCACAAGATCTCCGCCGGCACACAAAAGGCCGTTAGGTTCTTTGAATGCCTCCGAGGCCGGCGGAAACACGCCGCCGGAGTCTTCTAACCAGGGCAATTGTTTCATTCTAGTCGTCTAGAAAACGCTCGGCGTCGAGCGCTGCCATGCAGCCAAATCCTGCACTTGTAACAGCTTGTCGATAGACTTGATCGGCAATATCGCCTGCAGCAAAAACGCCAGGGACGCTGGTTTGAGTCGCATTTCCTGCGATACCTGTGTTGACCACGACATAGCCGTTACGCATCTCGAGTTGGCCTGCAAATATGTCGGAATTGGGTATGTGGCCAATTGCGATAAAAACGCCATCGACATCGAGATCACGGGTTTCACCGCCATCCATAGGGCGCAGCCGAACGCCGGTCACGCCCGTTTCGTCGCCGAGTACTTCATCGAGTGTCGAATTCCAAGCGATAGTCACTTTGCCCTCGGCTTCTCGGTCGAATAATTTCTGCTGCAGAATTTTCTCAGCGCGCAGTGAGTCGCGGCGATGGACGAGCGTGACATGCGAGCAGATGTTAGCGAGATAGAGCGCTTCTTCGACTGCCGTGTTGCCGCCGCCGATGACCGCGACCGGCTTGTCGCGATAGAAAAAGCCGTCGCAGGTCGCGCAGGCGCTCACGCCTTTGCCCATAAAGGCTTCTTCAGAAGGCAAGCCCAAATATTGTGCAGAGGCACCTGTTGCTATGATGAGCGCCGAACAGGTATAAGTCGCGCCGTCGCCTTTTAGGGTAAATGGGTGTTTGCTGAGATCAACTTCGTTTATGTGATCAAAAACAACCTCTGTGTCGAAGCGCTCCGCATGCTCGAGCATGCGCGTCATCAGCACGGGGCCTTGGAGGCCCTCAACGTCGCCCGGCCAGTTGTCTACGTCGGTCGTTGTGGTGAGCTGTCCGCCCTGAACCATGCCAGTGATGACAACGGGCTTTAAGTTCGCCCGTGCTGCGTAAATAGCGGCTGTATAGCCGGCGGGGCCGGAACCTAAAATGATGAGCTCGTGGTGAATAACGTCTGTCATGGAGTTACCTTATGGGTAAATTTATATCGGTTGAGGTCTTAAGGGGCATATTCTACTCAATTTTGCAGCCACGTAACCGTTAAACCTTACAGGCCGTGAGCTTTAGCTAGTCGTGTCTCGACAATTAGGCTACACTTTAGGTTAGTTTGCCCTCATAAATTATTGAAACTTAACAAAATAGACAAGTAATTGATTTGAAGACTTCAAGTAAAGCTGAAATCCAATCTTCCGAGAATCCTGCCGTGGCCAGCCTTCTTGCGCGTGTGGTGCGAGAGGGGCTGCTTATCGGCTACTCGCTGGTGGCACTTTTTCTGCTTATCGCGCTGCTGAGCTATTCGCCAAGTGATCCTAGCTGGACCAACGGGGGCGGTGCGGACGCCGACGTTGCCAATGCCGTAGGTACGTCGGGCGCATGGATATCGGATGTCCTTTTGCAGGTGTTGGGCCTCTTGTCCTATACGCTGCCACTATTTTTACTCTATAAAGTGGCCCTCGCGCTCCGCGGAGCTGCGGAGGAGCAATCGCGAGCCATTGTGTGGCCATTGGTTGCGCTTAAATTTGCTGGCTTCGGCCTCTTATTGCTGTCTGCATGTGGTCTGGCGGCGCTTCATGTAAAGGTGGCTGGCGCGCTACCTTCCGCAGGCGGAATCTTAGGCACACTCGTGCTCGATCTAACTGTCCCTGTTTTGGCTAACCTTGGGGCGACACTCCTGCTTTTCGCCTTATTCCTTTTCGGTCTGACCGTGACAGTCGATATTTCATGGCTCGGGGTAATAGACAGGCTTGGTGAGTGGACGCTTTCCGGCTACGCATCCTCGGTCGAGCGTTTACGCGCCTGGGCCAAAGCTCGTAAGGAGTCTGCAGAGACTAAGGAGCGGCTGACCGTTCGCAAAAAGGCCATCGACATTCATGTCGAAAAGCAGAAGAAGCGAGTCCCACCGACGATTAAGATCGATCCGCCAAAACCCCTTGAGCGCAGCAAGCGGGTTGAACAAGAAAGGCAGGGCACGCTGTTTGCTGACATTGGCGCCGGCGAGTTGCCTCAGATTGGTTTGCTAGACGCGTGGCAAGAGACCAATGACTCGGGCTTCTCCAAAGAGTCGCTAGAGCTTATGTCGCGCTTGCTCGAGAGCAAACTCAAGGACTTTGGCATAGACATCGAAGTGACAGCGGTAAATCCTGGGCCGGTCATTACGCGCTTCGAAGTGCAGCCAGCGCCCGGCATTAAAGTGAGCCGAATAAGTAATCTCGTTAAAGACCTTGCGCGCTCACTTGCTATCGTTTCTGTGCGCGTAGTTGAGGTTATTCCGGGTAAAACGGTTATCGGTATCGAAATCCCAAATGAGAAACGCGAAGTCATCCAACTGAGTCAGGTGCTGTCTACGCCCGAATTCGACAAAGCGAGCTCGCCTATTAGCATGGCGCTTGGCCACGACATCGGTGGTAAGCCAGTGATCGTTGACCTTGCTAAAATGCCGCATTTACTCGTTGCGGGCACTACAGGTTCGGGCAAGTCTGTGGGCATCAATGCGATGATCCTAAGCCTATTATTTAAGTCGACCCCAGACCAAGTCCGCGTGATCATGATAGACCCGAAAATGCTCGAACTGTCGGTTTACGATGGGATACCGCATCTACTCACGCCGGTTATTACCGACATGAAAGACGCAGCTAATGGCTTGCGCTGGAGCGTGGCGGAAATGGAGCGCCGCTATAAATTAATGTCAGCACTCGGCGTTCGTAACCTCGCCGGCTACAACAAGAAGGTGGTTGACGCTAAGAAAGCGGGAACACCGATACTCGATCCACTCTGGCGACACGACCCCATGTTGTTGGATGAGGAGCAGTCTGCAAGTGAGCTCGAGGCGCTGCCTAGTATCGTCGTCATAGTCGATGAGCTCGCCGATATGATGATGGTGGTAGGCAAAAAAGTTGAGGAACTCATTGCGCGAATCGCGCAAAAGGCGCGCGCCGCCGGTATTCATTTAGTGCTTGCGACCCAACGACCGTCGGTAGATGTTCTAACCGGATTGATTAAGGCCAACATTCCAACGCGCCTTTCGTTTATGGTGCAATCGAAAGTCGATTCCCGCACTATTTTGGGTGAGGGTGGTGCAGAGCAGTTGCTAGGACACGGCGACATGCTGTTTTTACCGCCTGGTGGAGGAGTGCCAACGCGCGTGCACGGAGCCTTTGTCAGTGATGACGAAGTGCATCGTGTAGTCGCCGATTGGAAATCACGAGCAAAGCCTGTGTATATCGACTCTATCACCGCTGGAAACGACGATCTCGATATGGGTGCTATGGGCGGTGGGGGAGGTGAGTCTTCCGACGAAGACGACTCCTTATATGACGAGGCGGTGGCGTTTGTAACAGAGACGCGCAAGGCGTCTATTTCATCGGTTCAGCGTAAACTTCGCATTGGTTACAATCGCGCGGCGCGCATGATCGAAACGATGGAAGCCTCCGGCGTAGTCTCGTCGATGGGGAGCAATGGACAGCGCGAAGTTTTAGCGCCTCCTGCGCCTCGACACTAGGGGTATATAGCTATGATGCCTGCCTCTCTTTGTTCTTTTTTTGCTGCAGCTAAGCGATTTTTTGCGGCTCAGATACTCCTCCTGTTTGGCCTCGTTTACGCGCATGCGACCGAGGTTTCCCCTGCCAACGAACTCAGCGCGAACCTAGCAGAAATGATGTCATTAAGCGCGGACGTCGAGCAACTTATCATCGAGGCCGATGGCGGAGTATTAGAGGAATCGCGTATTCGGATGTTACTAAAAAGACCAGACGGCTTCTCCTGGGAGACGCTGGAGCCTTTCCCCGAACTCCTCGTGACCAATGGTGTACGGCTATGGAATTATCAGCCAGATCTCGACCAAGTAGTCATCGAACCATGGGATAGGGATGAGTCCGAGTTGGCAGCCCAGCTTCTCAGTGGTGAGACCGATGCGCTTGCAGATGAGTATGAGATTACCGCTCTTGTGAGCGAGTCGCGAGGCATAGAAGAATTTGTTCTGACACCACGCGACAGTGCCAATATTAACAGAAGGGTTAGCTTGAGCTTCGCCTCGAACCGCTTAGATAGCATTGTTATTGAAGCACGCAATGGCCAACGCACCGTGTGGCGTTTCGTGAATGTAGTGCTCAATCCTGAGATTTCCGATGACGCTTTTGTGTTTGAAGTGCCTGAGGGAATCGAGGTGATCGAGAACAGCTATGCCGAGCGATTGTGAATACTTTCGTCGCAGTCGCAGTAGGCGGTGCTCTTGGTGCTGTCTCGCGCTATTCTTTTGGTCTTGTGGCGCTCGCGCTCATCGGTAATCGCTTTCCCTGGGCGACTCTGGGGGTCAATGTTGTCGGTTCTTTTCTTATTGGCCTTGCGGCTGTGCTTATCGGCGATAGGATTGTTGATGGTGAGCTCTGGCGACCTCTCATAATCGTCGGCTTTCTGGGTGCATTCACCACATTTTCTGCATTTTCTCTCGACACACTTCTGTTACTGCAGCAGGGCAATTACAATACCGCCTTAGCGTATATGCTTGGCAGTGTAGCACTGTGCCTCGGTGGGACTGTCTCTGGCATGCAGCTCGCGAAATTTTTCGCCTAATTAAATTACTTATTCTTTCCCCTAAAGGAAAATCCGATGTTAGATCCGAAGCGCCTCCGCTCCGAAATAGAGGAGTTGGCTACGCAGCTCGCTAAAAAGAAATTTGTTTTAGACACAGAGCTTTTGGAGTCGGTTGACTCACAGCGCAAGACGTTGCAGCTCGAGACTGAGTCGTTGCAGAACGAGCGCAAATCGAGGTCAAAATTAATCGGCCAGGCGAAGGCCAAAGGTGAGGATGCCAGCGATATTCTTGCCTCGATGGAAGCTATCAACACCGACCTAGAAGCGAAGAAAACAGCGCTTACCGCTCTCCAAGAAGAATACGGTGCGTATGCGATGGGCGTTCCTAACGTGCCTGATGCGTCAGTTCCCGAAGGGCTCGATGAGAATGCCAATCTTGAGATTAGTAAATGGGGAACGCCACGCATTTTCGATTTTGAAATACGCGATCATGCTGATCTTGGTGAAGCGTTAGAGGAAGGGTTAGATTTTGAAACGGCCGCTAAGTTAACTGGTTCACGCTTTGTTGTGATGCAGGGTCGTACTGCTCGCCTGCATCGAGCGCTCGCTCAGTTTATGCTTGATCAACACACGCTCGAAAATGGCTACACGGAAGTTAACGTGCCCTTTATCGTCAATGCAGAGTCGTTGCAGGGCACTGGGCAGTTACCGAAATTTGAAGAAGATTTATTCAAACTCCGCGCCGATCAAGAATACTACTTAATACCGACGGCCGAGGTCCCTGTGACGAATATTGTACGCGACACAATACTCGAGCCTGCACAACTGCCCCTTAAATTTGCCTGCCATACACCTTGCTTTCGCTCTGAGGCGGGCAGTTACGGGCGTGACACTAAGGGCATGATTCGTCAGCATCAATTCGAAAAAATAGAGCTGGTACAGATTGTTGAGCCTTCTCAGTCGGATGCTGCTTTAGAGGCGTTAACGGCACACGCAGAGGGTATTTTACAGGCGTTAGAACTGCCCTATCGGAAGGTCGCCTTGTGTGGCGGCGATCTTGGGTTTTCGGCGTCGAAAACCTACGATCTCGAAGTCTGGTTACCTTCGCAGAACACCTATCGGGAAATCTCCTCGTGCTCTTCGTTTACTGACTTTCAAGCACGTCGCTTGCAGGCTCGCTGGCGTAATCCCGCTACGAGCAAACCCGAATTAGTTCACACCGTCAATGGCTCAGGTTTGGCTGTAGGCCGAACTCTCGTGGCGGTGATGGAAAATTACCAACAGGAAGATGGCAGTATAACTATTCCTAAGGCGTTAGCGGCTTATCTTCCGGGTGTGGAGAGCATCGTTTAGTGGAGCGACTCCCGCTTTTTCTCGATGTGAAGGGCAAGCGCTGCGTTGTTGTCGGGGGCGGGGAGGTCGCGTTGCGTAAAGCGACGCTTCTAGCTCGTGCAGGGGCTAAGCTGCATGTCGTAGCACCCGAGTTAGGCGACGAGATGGCAGCGCTGTGCGCGCGCGAATCAGCGCTTATTTGCCCGACCGAATTTCAATCTTGCTGTCTAGCCTCTGCGACGCTGGTTATTGCCGCGACCGATTCTCTCGCAGTGAACTCTGCCGTAAGCGTGGCAGCACAAGCACAGTCGATTCCTGTGAATGTCGTCGACCAGCCCGACCTCTGTACGTTTATCGTCCCCGCAATAGTCGACCGCAGCCCTATACTTATTGCGATCTCTAGCGGTGGCGCGTCACCGATTCTCGCAAGATCGATAAAACGACTTATTGAAACTCTTCTGCCTGCTCGCATTGACCGGTTGGCTGCCTTATTGCGTGAATTGAGAGAGGTGGTTAAGACTAAAATACGCAGCTTTGATGAGAGAACGCGATTCTGGGAAAAAGTACTGGAGGGTGATATTCCAGAGCTCGTTTATGCGGGCAAAGAGGCAGAGGCGAAAGCTCGAATTCTAGCCGACGCAGATAAGCCGTCGAGCGCTCGCGGAGAGGTCTATCTCGTTGGCGCTGGGCCAGGTGATCCAGAACTTCTTACACTGAAAGCGCTGAGACTTATGCACAAAGCTGATGTTGTGCTCTACGATCGTCTAGTGAGCGAGGCGATTTTGCTGAAGCTAAGGCCCGACGCGGATAAGATTTTTGTCGGTAAACAAAAATCAGATCATGCTGTCCCTCAAGAAACGATTAATGAAATGCTCGTGCGCTTAGCGCAAGAAGGCAAAAAAGTTTTAAGGTTGAAAGGCGGAGACCCTTTTATTTTTGGACGTGGCGGAGAGGAAATCGAAACGCTTGCGTCTGCAGGTATCGCCTTTCAAGTGGTCCCCGGCATTACCGCAGCCTCGGGGTGTGCGACTTACGCCGGCATCCCTCTGACCCATAGAGATTATTCACAGTCGGTACGCTTTCTCACCGGGCATATCAGAGAGGGAGGTGTTCCTCTCGATTGGGCGATGCTAGCCGGCGAACAGCAAACGCTCGCGTTTTACATGGGGTTAAGCGGGTTGGATATAATTTGCGAAGAGCTATTGGCACACGGTATGGATCCATCGATGCCTGTCGCTGTAATCGAGCAGGGCACGACGCGAGCGCAAAACGTCAGTGTGGCGAGTCTCGCTACCATACGCGATCAGATTATTATCGATGAGATTAAGCCGCCCACACTTATTATCGTCGGCCGTGTCGTTTCACTCCGTGAAAAGCTCGATTGGTTTGGCTCGTAAGAGGCTTCAAAGGCAATTTTCTGGTTTGGGAAGTCCTGCGACCTTCGCTGCCGTTTTCGCAGGGCTGCCGCCAAACATGCCCATCAAATACCGACTTTGCCCTTTATCAGCGCCGAGTTCGCGCTTAACGAGGCTGACAAACGCACGATTAGGTGGAGCGATACTGTGTGTGCGATAAAAAGCGCGAAGCAGATAGATGATTTCCCAGTGCGTTTCCTTAAGACAAATGTCCTCATTTGCGGCGATTGAGGTAGCGACAGATTCATCCCAATCGCTGAGGCGTTTTAGAAACCCTTCTGCATCAAGCCTGAGTAATTTGTTTTTCTTGGCTAGCCCTGTGTCTCTGTCTAAAGACTCGCTCATACTAATACCAGCTCACACTGCGTGCGAGTCGAGCGCTGAGGGCGACAAACCCGCGCGTATCGACAACCTGCATGTCGTCGGGTGCTTCGATTCCTCTCGCTGCAAGGTCCTCAGCAAGGTAATAACATTCGTACTGCCGAAAGTAGGGCGTTGAGGCAGCCGGCTCTACGCGCGGGAATTCGCTTCGCGCAAAATAAACGCCGTCCTCAATAAAAATGAGCACGTCGCTTTCGTCAATAACCGCCAGCAAATCGGCTAGGCTTGTTGCAGTTGGGGCTTTAGCGATAATGTGAAGGCTATGCATGATCATCCTTGTTCATTCTGCGCCGCACGTGAGGTGCGAATGACTCAGTAGCTCATTCGTTTGGCTCGGTGTGAGCTGATAATGAGCGCTTTTCTTACCCGAAACATGCGCTGGACAGCCGCTAAAGATTAATGACATGAATAGACTCTGCTACTAATTCCTTGAGCGTGCAATCGTCTATTAATATCACCTTGCAGACTAGCTCATCTTCGCTGAGGGCGCGCTGTAGTAGAGAATTTCGGTGCACATACACCTCATCTATGCCGTATAGCTCAAGGGTCTCGAGCGCGGCTCCATGAGGCTTGTTTTTAATTGCCTCGGGGTCTTGCTTAGACAGTAATTGATAAACGCCATCGCCGATAAAGATGTAGTTTAGTGGGCGTTCGAACACTGCGGCGGCGAACGCGATATCTAAAGTCTGCCTAGCGGCGCCACTGCCATAGGGGGCGCGACGGGCGATAAGGCTAATAGACTGCTTTTTGGTTTGCGTCTGGTTATCCAAAACTCAAAGTCCTGTCGCAGTTGCTTAGCGCTTCGATGAGCTGCCCGAGCCCGCCGATCTCACTACTGGTGTTACAACTGCTTGCCGGGAGTTCGTGTCGTCGTGCTTCTGCTGAGTCGACGATACCGCGGCGTATGGCAGATGACACGCAAACAACTGAAGAGAGGCCATTCTCCTCGATAAGCGCGTTCCACGCGGCTGGGAGATTGGTTTCGTCCTGCGGCATCACGGTCAGGTTCGATGCGTTAATGACGCCGTCGCCATAGAAAAATAGGCGCTCTATATGATGACCAATTTCGAGAAGCGTGCCGGCAAACCGGAGGGCAGAGTTAGCTGCCTCGCCAGACTGCGGCGCAGCGTTGATGAGTAGCACGTAGCGCAATACTGTTATGGGCTCAGGCGTGTCGATAACGTATGCCGCCATTGCTAATCACGGCCGGTTAGCGCGCCTATTAAGTTCAGCAGATGGATAAACAGATTGAAGATGCTGAGGTAGAGACTAATCGTCGCCATAATGTAATTGCGCTCGCCACCATTGACGATGCGACTTGTGTCATAGAGTATAAAACCTGACATCAACATGATTACCGCGCCAGAAATGGCCAAGCTCATTGCGGGAATTTGCAGGAAGAGATTGGCGATCATTGCTACCAGCATGACCATCATTCCAGTCGCGAGGAAACCGCCTAGGAAATTGAAGTTTTTGCCCGTCGTTAAAGCGTACCCAGACAGCGAAAGGAAAATGAGGCCGGTGCCGCCGAGCGCCTGGGCGATTATCGCCGCGCCATTAGAGTAGATCATAAGGTACGCTGACAAAGTTGGGCCAAGACCTCCGCCCATGAGTCCTGCAAAAACGAACACGGCTAGGATGCCTTTACTCGACTCGGCTGTTGCCCGAACCACAAACGACATAACGAAGCCGCCAATGATCATAAGCAGTCCAGCGCCTTGCCCAAAGCCGAGGGCCATGGTTGCCACCGCGCAAAGGGCGCTGAAGAAAAGCGTCATAGAGAGCAGGGTATAGGTATTACGAACGACCTTGTTAACCGAGGCGGCGTTCTGGTCGGCGCGGCTTACGTTGAGATTAAGTTCATTCATGATGATTTATCCTGTCGTTGTGTCTGAAAATTTGTGCCTAATAAAGGGTATCGGCTATGCAGTGAAGCAGCATTAACGCAACACCCATCTTTACGTCTTAGTTAATGCCGTTAGTTTAGCAGAATTTCAAGCTTTCGAAGCAGGTAAGTTGGTCCAGCCAAATGGCCGTTTTGATTAAAATCGGACATACAA
>TARA_B110000483_G_scaffold171914_1_pt1 | contig 10591 bp, 6 predicted proteins | sample TARA_B110000483 | Tara Oceans TARA_B110000483 (sample SAMEA4398176) | marine metagenome | biome: Polar Biome; feature: [SRF] surface water layer (ENVO:00010504); material: water (ENVO:00002006), including particulate matter (ENVO:01000060) such as... | depth 5 m
AATGATTCGGTTTTAATACTGCTTATCTTCTGATGTAAAGAAAAGATTTGTATATAAAAAGCAAAGCGCGAGTAAGTCTGCAATGTGGATTGTTTTTTGTGCTGTGTTTTGGATATACCTCTCTGTCTGTCTAATTATCTCTCTCTAAAATGAGTACAAGAGTACATATTCTCGTACATATTCTCTCTCTATCTTGTATTTAACGTCTCATGCCTCGACCACCGCCTCGACCGCCTCTGCCTCCTCCTCGCCCGCCGCCGCCACCGCCTTGAGCATCTTCGCTTCTCGGGTTTCGCACGGTTTCATCGATGGAAAGAATCAAACACGTGGCCTCGCACGCCGCGGCGATGGCGTTGCACTTGACCAAAGCCGGTTCCCAAATAAAGTTCGCAAAGGTATCTAAAATCCCGCCCGAGTTGACATCGACGCCGAAATTCAAGCCTTCGTGATTTGGAGAGGCGTGTTTTTGTCGAAGTTTATTCAAAACGTCCGTGGCGTCGCACCCAGAGTTGTCGCACAACTGTCTCGGGATGACTTCTAAAGCGCGAGCAAACGCGTGAATAAACAGTTGCGATTTTCCTTCGACAGTTCGCGCGTACTCTTTTAAACATTTACTCAACTCCATATCGATGGCACCGCCACCAGGTACTACAGCCGCGTTTTTCGTCGCGCGACGGACGATTTCAATGGCGTCGTTTAAACTTCTCGCCGCTTCCTCGATGAATTGCTCGGCGCCGCCTCGTAAAACTAAAGTGCACGTCTTCGCCTCCGTGCATCCACGGAAAACGTTAAAGCGTTCGGAACCGACTTGAATTTCTTCAAAGATATCGCACGTACCTAATTGCTCATCGTTCAAATCGTTCACAGTCGTTTGCACTGCCGCACCAGTTGCTCGCGTGCATCTGTCCAAATCCGCCTGTTCGACTCTCCCGGCACAAAACAAGCCTCGATCGGCAAAGTATTGCGTAGCTAAATCACCAATGGCTAATCGAGATAGCACAACGTTCGCGCCCGACTGAACACACTTCTCGAGCTTATCGTAGATGATGTTCCATTCGGCATCGACAATTTCTTGGTACTTGGACGGGTCGCTCAATCGCACTTCGGCGTTGTCTTTTTCCGATTTCAACTCCAACTCCAAATTTAACGCTAAAATCTTCGGTTTGACCATTTTCTTCGTCATTTGCTCGAAACCGGCGTACGAAAACGTTTTCTTAAACGCCACTCCATCGACGAGAAAGGAGTCTCGCATGCTCGCGCCTAAAACTTTCTTCACGCCAATCATTTTTGGGTCTAACAAGTCTTGGTCCAAGTGGCCGACGGCGTCGACGACCATCTTGGCGAAAAATTCCTTCTCGCCACCGACGAGTTTCGAGGACAACGTTGTCATCGCGCACTTTTTCAACATCTCTTCTTTCTCTTCTTTTGAGTTTCCTTCGATGGAAACCGAAACTTCTTTGACTTTTTGGACGGCGAGTTCGCTCGCTTTACGAAACGCGCGAATGATATTCATCGGATGCACGCCATCCTCAATGAACGGTTTCGCTTCTCTCAAAAACTCTCCGCATAACAAAACAACCGTAGTGGTGCCGTCGCCAACTTCTGCATCTTGCGATCGAGCGATGTCCACCAAAGTTTTCACCGCCGGATGGACTATTTCTAACAACTTCATGATCGTCGCCCCGTCGTTGGTAATCGTCGTCACGCCTCGGTTATCGACGACTAATTTATCTAATCCTCGAGGACCTAAGGTTGTTCGAATGGTATCCACGATGGCCATGCACGCGTTGATGTTTGAAATCAATTGGCCTTTGCCCTGTGAAGTGTCCGTGCCTTCTTTTAACAAAACGATTTGCGGCTCTGTTTTATTTTTCAAACAACAAAAGAAGAAGAAGAAGAAGATTTATGATGAGTACGATGATGAGTACGATACACAGAAAGAAGAGAACGAGTGTATGTGCGAGAACAAATGAGAATAGACGACGACGACGAGAGGACGATACGATGGAATTTTCGGTGGACGCGCAGAGTGCAAACGTCGTCGTCGTCGAATCTCCCTCCTCCTCCTCATCGGCGCTTTTCTGTCGGTCGTCGTCGTTGACCAAACAACACAAAAAATTAGAGAGGAAGAAAAAAAGAGAACACAACAAACACTTGCTATTACTAGTACTTACGGATCAATCGCCCGTCGGGCATTTGCATGAGCGTCGTCATCTTCTTCTTGTCGTCGTTCAAAGATCTGTCTGTTGTTGTTTGATCTAAAGGTGTTTGATCTTTTTTTTTGTGGAAGCGCGTTGTTCAACAAAAGAAGAGAAGAACTCTTTGTCTTCTTCTTCTTTGTCTTCTTCTTTCGTTGAAAAATTCGTTCTTTGATTTTTTGTTTGTTTGCGTTCGAGAGGAGTTTTCTTCGGCATTTTGTAAAAAGTCACCTCTTTTGTGTCTCTTTTGTCTCTCTCCTAGACTGTATTCTTGATTATACACGCGACGCGCAAAAGCAGTGAGTGTGAAGAGATGGCATCATCAGAAGCATCAAAAGCAGAAGTAAACGATACCGCCGTTACCACGACGAGTAGAAACAACAACAACAACAATCCCTTTGCACGAGAACAAGAAAAAGGAGAAGAACACGACGCGGAAGGGAAAAATGAATTGACATCACCACCATCGTCGTCATCACCTAAAATCTCTGATGGAAGAACAAACGACGGTGAGAAAGAAGAAGAAGAAGATAAAAAAGAAGAAGAAAAAGAGGAAGAAGAGAGTAAAAGAGACGTTTCGGACATCTCCAGAATACGGTTTCGGAGGCAGAGTTCCGTGCACGACATCGGTCCCATAGAACTTTCGTCCACGAAAACGACCGTCTTGGACATCAAGGAAAAACTGAAACAGTTTGTCACGGAGGAAGAACAACGCGCGAAGAAAAACGAGGAAAAAAAAGACGGAGGAAAAACATCATCGATAACGAATAACTTAACGACGGACGATATAAAGATACTTTATTTAGGTAAAGTTCTAGACGGGTGCGACGATGCGACGTTGTTTCAGCTCGGTATTCCCGCCGCCGGAATCACGACGATTATGCACGCGCACGTAGTTCCGCCAAACATGCGAAGGAGAAGTTCGGCGCAAAAGTTAGCCACGTTAGGGACAAAGTTATTGCTTAGCGGCGGAGAAGTCAATGGAAATGGTAACGCGCAACCTTCGTGTTGTTCGATACAGTAGTAGTTTTTTTATAGTCCACCTTTATTTTAGCAGATAAAACAACTTTGTATATATAAGTAGTAGCATTAAATTAAGCGTTGCAAGTTTACCAGTATTATTATTCTTCGCGCATATAATCATTTGATTAAAAAAAGAAAGTATCTAATACACGACACTTCCGCCGAAGATCTTCCATCCACCGTCAGAAGTTCGGCGCATTTCATATCGTGCTCTATATGTCGACTCGTACACATCGTCATCGTCCACTTTGGATCTATCCTTCAACACAGCCAACTCGGTCAATCTCGCTTCTACGATGGCTTCGTCTTCGTTGTAAATTTCAATCTTTTCAATCACCAGTTTATTCAACTCGTACTCCCAGCACCAGCCGTGAGAGGCGACATCTTCTGCTCTCAACGTCCATTGCCTCAACATCGGTCCGTCGAGAATATTGCTCAACGCGCGAGAATCGTGAGAGCTACCGAGCGCTTTTGCTTTGATTTGTTGCCATCTCTTCACGACCGACTCCGCAGTGCTTTCGTCCATAGGTTTCTTCACCGGTTTCGGAAGCGAGATCGAAGGGACTGAAATTTTTGGCATCTCAATCTTGGGAACTTCAATTTTCGGCACAGTTGGAAATTGTGGCGGCTTCAAACCACTGATACCACCACTTCTATATTTGCTGTACTTGTCTTTCGTCGTCGTCTTGTAGTTGTTGTTATTGTTCGTGTTCTTTTTCGGCGCGGGCGTAGATTTCTTATTCGCGTTTTTCTTTTCGGTGGCGCTTCTTTGCCACGAGGGCAATTGCACGTTTTGAAAAGCGCTCGAGTTATTGCCAAAGAAGTTCATCGCGCTGAATACGATCGCTCCAGTAAAGGCTAATCGCGAGATCACGCCTACACGGTACTGGGTAACATCTTTCTTCAACGCGACTGGAACGTCATCGCTCGGGAAAAACGAACTCAACACGCTCGCAGAACCTTTCGTCAAAGCGCGCTTGGCCGCAGATCCCGCACCTTCAATCTTCGCAAACGCCGGAGAAAGTGCGTATCTGTCCACAAAACCAGTAACCTTCGGATTTGAGAACCACTGTTCCAAAGAAATCGGTGCAACGCGCGCCGAGTCTCTGAAAAGAGGAAACGCGACTTGCTGAATCCATTGATCGACTAAGGCGCACACGCCTTCGACGACGTCACCAGACGGAGAATTTTCTCGAACGAAAGTTGCCATTTCCGAGTTGGAAGTTTCCTCCGAAGACAAACCTAAAAGCTTACACGCGGCTTCCGTTTTACCGAGCAACACTAAGCACACCGTGCGCTCGATGGTGACATCCCCAATTTCCGAAGTTTGGTTGGTATTCTTAGCAGCGATTTCAAGCTGTTCCAAGATGTCATCCGCATCCACGAGCAGCAACGGGTTGCCACTCATTAGACCGGCGACAATGTGCGAGATGGAAGCTCTGTACACTTCTTCCGGGTCAGCCGGGACATGATCTGGCGCTTCAACAAACATCGCGGCGTGCTCATACGCGGTTAAGAAGCGAGACGACTGCGCTTGTAAATCTGCTTTTGAAATCAACGCCGCGTCGTCGTTTTGAGCTTCGTTTTCATCGACCCCTGGTTTCGCCCATAAACACTTTTTCAACGCCATTAAGCCGAGCTCGCGACCTCGCCTTTGGTCTAAAGGCACCGCGAGCAGTTCAAGCGCGACGCCAGGTAACGCGTCGTCGAGTTCCTTGTAGATTGCATCCTTCAAATCCGGAGCGAAAGATTTGGACTTGCCACCCGGCGCCTTCTCCAATGTTTTCAACGCCAGTTCTAGCATGTCGCTTCCTTCCACGTAACTTGGTCGTTTACCTAAGCTATACAAAGCTTCTTGCGCGTATTCGCACGTGGCCATAGATGACGTTAACGCGACATCGCGCTTCCCGTTGCTGTTAACTGAATCCCCGCCTCTCCTATTTTTCGCCGTTAATATGGCATCAGCGTACTCTAAAACTTTTTGATTTTCGCCCGCTTCCAGCAACATCGCCAAAGCCGCCGGTGCTCGTTCGAAATCAATCGGAGTCAACACACCGTTTCGCAAATCTTCGTCGTGGTACGCTCGGGCTTCTTTATCGGATAAAACTGCCACGGCTTCCTCGATTAAACTTTCTCGGCTTTGACGCAACGTGTTCGAGTAGCCTTCAAAGACTTGCGCGTTTTTCATCGCCTCGCCGGCTTTGGGAATAGTCGCGCGCGTCGCACGCGCAGGAGATAAGTCCAAAATGCCGTAGTACGATATCGGCAAAAAGACGTGCGTGTTTTTCATCTCGTTCATAATAGAATCCTCTTCTTCAACCGGCGAGGACCTCTCCGCCGGAATCTCAAACACTTCTTTCTGCATCGGTAAATTAAACGAACTCATCGTTCCTGGTTCGTCGTCCATCTTCGTCTGCTGCTCTCGTTTATAATTCTCTCCTTCTTTTCCTCCTCCGGCTTCCTCCTTTTCCTTCTTCATGATGGCCACGCGCTCGGCGTAGGACAATATTTTTGGTTTTTCTTCGTTTGTTGCACTATTTGAAGCGGCAGCAGCATCTTCGACTTGTGCTGCTGGCGTGCTCCACGGCAACGGATCCTCCTTCGAAGGCACATCGTACTCTTTCGCGTCACCACTCTCATTACTTTCCTCATTCGCATCGCCGGCGTTAACCGCATCGTCGGCGTTAACTCGCAACTGTTGTCGTCGTCGTGCACTTTTGAAACGAAAACGACGATCAGTCGCAGGATTGATGGCGGGAATTCGATTACAAAATTGCGACGAGGAAGACGTCCTCCTCCTTCCGGAGGTGGCGGCGGCAGATAAACTCGATCGATCCAGAAGACCAGAAGACGAAGAAGAAAACTGTTTCCTATGGTGAGATCCAATGCCACTCGCCGTCGTAGCAGCGGTAGCACGAGCAAACATTTGGATGATATTTTAAAACGTGTGTGGTTTTTTGGCGCGAACTCACAAATTTTTTCGAAAGATATTTCATGCATGATCGTTTTTCCTCGTTTTCTCAAGTATGAATACAGCTAAATATATGCATATTGTACATTAACAACAAACAAAGACTAGTTTTTAATCAATCTTCACGGCGCCGTAAATCACCCGCACGAAGACGTAACACGCCATAAATCCAATCGTTCCAGTTAAAATGCCGAAACCATACGACAACAAACCCATGTACGAAAAGTACATGATTGAAGGTACCGTTTTCTCAATGTCCAGATTTATGTAAAAATAGTACGCAGAATACAAGAACACGTATAAACTCGAGCTCGCGCACGTAAAGAACGATCTCCACTGCCACCTGTAATCCTCCGCACACAAGTGAAAGTAACACAAGACGATTGCAATTTCCGCGCACGTCACGCACAGGATGGCGAAAACTATAAACAAGACGCCAAAAATGTAATACACTTGGTTCAACCACATGGACGTCAGGATAAAGAAGAGCTCGATGAACACGGCGCCGAACGGTAAAATGCCTCCAACTAATACAGCGAAATTGTGTCGAATGAACCACGGTTGCGGTGGGACTTGTCTCGGAATCTTATTCGTTCGCACCGGCGACTCCGCCGCGTCCTTTTTGTATCCGAGGTACGACCCCGCAAAGACAAGCGGAACTGAGATGCCGAACCATAAGAAAACTAACGCGAGCAACGTACCAAAGGGTGCCGCTCCAGACGATCGCTGACCCCAAACTAACAAGTTCAAACAGAAGAAAATGACCGCTGCTACACCCGGGAACATCAACGCCGTTCTGATGGTGACGGATTTCCACGCTAAAATTTGAAACGTCTTGGCAAATCTACCGGCGACGTAGCCTCCGACGATTCCCATCAAGACAAAGAGGAGCAACATGGCGGTCATCAAGCTCCCACGATTCGCTGGCGATAGAAAGCCAGCCACGGCGAATATCATCAGAACAAAAGACATGCCGAATAACTGCGCACCGGAACCTACGTAAACGGCCAAAGTTCCCGCCATTTTTGGTGGACGAAAAACATCGCCGTGCACGAGCTTCCAGCCAGTCTCTTCTGCATCTTGCGACATAGCTGCGTCGTCAAGAAGTATTTGGTCAAGTTGGTTGTAATTCGTGATATCACGTCGCAAGGTTCGGATCATAATCACCGCGACCATGCCGGAAAGGAAAAGCAAAATCATGACAGAGTTGACGATAGAGAACCAGTGAATTTGTTGATCTTGCATGCTTAAATAGGTGTCCCATCGCGATGCCCAACGGATGTCACTCATTTTGAATTTGACGTCGTACGTGAATATAATTTCCTCGCCTGCGACCAATGGTTGTGGCGAAACCATGCCGTCGTTTCCGTTCTTGATATCAAATGGCGACACGGTGGCGGAAGAAGAGGAGAAATCCTCCGCGCCTTGCTGTTTCGTGCACGTTTCCAACCGCGGATACGCTTCGTTGAACTCTTTGCGCGTGTCGTATTCGTGCTTAATCGTCATCGGTTCAACTTCAAATCCAACGACTCTGACTAAATCCGTTTCCAAGTCTTTGTGGAAAAGAATAGTAAACCGAACGTGGTTGTTTACGAAGATATCGTCATCGGTCTGGTACCCGACTGGGAATCCTCTGTCGTATGTTTTGTACTCCTCGCCTGTTTGTGAATCGATGTTCTCTTTCGCAATGGCAACGGGAAGGTTGTCTAAAATCATATTCACACGGTATTCGTCCTCGATGATTGCTTTCAACTTCTCCGTGTCCTCAGACGACAACGGATCGATTTTGCAAAGCACTTTACAGCTCTCGTCCGTTCGCATTTGTATTTGATACTTGGAATTGTAAATGCGATCGCCACGTAAAACTTCCCCGAGGTTCTCCGCCGAAGACATTATCACGGTTGGTTTACAAAAAGGTAAGTCCGTGTAATAATCTCTCGGCAAGTGCGATTTCATGGATGTTAAACTGTTCACTTTCAGATTGACCAAATCGTCTCTCTCGAAATCTTGAGGAGCAACTCCGGGGAGATAAAACGCGTTCGCAAAGTTCGTCGTCGAACAACAACATATCGCGAGGATGATGATGACGATGACGACGATGGAAGAAAAGAAGGAGGATGAGTACGAGGAGGAGGAAAGTTTTCTGCTCTTCATCGCGCGTGAAGTTGAAGAAAGTGAAGAAACAGCACACACAAACGCACTTGTAACAGCTCGCACATCAGCAAACACGACACGAAGGAAAAAAATTCAAAAAACAAAAAATCGAACATTTGATATGCTCCACATCCACAACAACAACACACACCGGCCCGTTGAGAAGCAGTCGAAAAGAAGTCGAGAGTCGAAAAGAGAAAGAGAGAGAACGAAGATAAGAATGTTTAGCATGTATCCTCACTCGACGGCGACGATGGGAGCCTTTGCCACTGGCGCTGGTGCGACATCCACCAACAGAAAACAACATCATCACCTTCGTCGTTATTTGAACACGTTTTCAACTAACAAAAATAATAAAACGAGAAGAAGAAGTAGTAGCAGAAGAAGAAAGGGAGACGAAAGGAGAACGATGGTATCGGCAAAATACTCGTCAGGTTTACAGAAGTTGGAAAACTGCGTGGACTCTGGTCAGTTCGATCGTCCAATGATGGAAGAGTTATTCACAATCGCGGACGAGATGGCCAAAGTGAAACCCGGCTCCAAGGACTCTTTGTTGTTGCAAGGCTATTTGATGTCAACGCTGTTTTACGAAGCTTCCACGCGTACGAGATTATCGTTTGAATCAGCCATGGGAAGATTAGGTGGAGGAATTGTATCCACGGAATCAGCTGGTGAGTACTCCTCCGCGGCGAAAGGCGAAACGTTAGAAGATACCATGCGCACGGTGGAGAGTTACTGCGACATTGTTGTTCTCAGACACTTCCAAGCCGGGTCCGCGGCAAAAGCGGCAAAAGTTATGCGGGCGCCGTTAATCAACGCTGGCGACGGTCCGGGTCAGCACCCAACGCAGGCATTGTTGGACGTGTACACCATTCAAAAAGAGATTGGTCGATTGGATGGTTTTAAAATAGCATTCGTCGGCGACTTGGCCAACGGGAGAACCGTGAGAAGTTTAGCGATGGCGTTGACAAAATTTAACGACGTGGAGTTTTTCTTCGTGGCCCCAGACGTGGTGAAAATGAAAGACGACATCAAGCTGTTCCTGGACGAGCGAGGCGTGAAGTGGTCGGAAAGTACGGATTTGATTGCCACGGCGAAGAAAGTGGACGTGATGTACCAGACGAGAATTCAAAAAGAACGCTTCGGCGACAGATTGGACGATTACGAAAAGGCTAAAGGAAAGTATATAATCGATCAATCTGTGATGGATGCTTTGTCGGATACAGCCTGCGTGATGCACCCCTTACCGAGAGTCGATGAGATCGACCCAGCGGTTGATGGCGATAAAAGAAGTGCGTATTTTCGCCAAGCGCAAAACGGATTGTTCGTGCGCATGGCTTTATTGAAGGTACTGCTATTGAAGTGAGTATCATAGAAAGAAAGAGAAAAGAGAGTGAGAGAGTGAGAGATGAAGAGGAACACACACACAGACACACACACAGACACACACAGAGAGAGATTAAGGAGTAGCAATGCACGCTGTTGTTGTTCTTCTTGTTATGAAAAGATATATTAATACACCCCATGTTGCGCGAAAAGGACCCAAAAAATAACAGAATGTCAGAATCGGTTGGTATCGGTCGACAAAAGAAAAAGTGTTGCCGGAAGGAAAAATATCTCCACAGTACAACACACGCATAGGGGAGTATGATTCGAAAGGCTGCCGACACTGCTTCAACTCGCCGCTCATCTGCGGCGCTACCGTTTCTGTGCGCGCTCTTATCATTCAGCGCAGTTTGTTTGGTCGTCGCAATGAGTTGTCTCGCGTCTGTTTTTGTTGTTGCGAGTGGTGGAGTTGGCATGCAAGAAAAAGTAACGAAGAATCTTCGCACTCGGCTCGATGCCGTGCACGGAAACGATATCGATTGCAACACGTGCGTAAGAGTGAATGAATTTCTTCACGCCGAGTTAGTCGAGATGGAGGGAGAAACCAACGTCGATGCCATAGAAAACGAGGAGGAGTTGGCGAAACACCACGCGAAAGAAATGAAAACGAGAAAACGAAAACTCTTACACGGAAGAAGCGAACCGAAAATACGGGACACGGTATTACACGCGTGCGTAAATTGCGCGGATTACGACCGCAAGAAGACGTACTATTTGCAAGATCACGACTGCGATGCGTGCCACATGATACTTTTCGGTGGCGAAGAGAGAGGGCGAGTATTATTAGAAGGCAAAGACGGCGAAGTAGAGGAGGACGAGAGGCGACTGGACCACGCGTTCCACGCGCTCGTCGATCACA